>Ga0209310_1000044_pt1 | contig 268817 bp, 386 predicted proteins | sample AD_UKC030_MetaG_FD_184415 | JGI IMG/M metagenome (GOLD analysis project Ga0209310, IMG submission 184415) | Active sludge microbial communities of municipal wastewater-treating anaerobic digesters from USA - AD_UKC030_MetaG (SPAdes) (version 2) | ecosystem: Engineered > Bioreactor > Anaerobic... | reverse complement strand
CCCCTGTCCCCCGCCGACGCCGTCCCCCCTGTCCCCCCTGTCCCCGTCCCCGCATGACGCCGTCCCCCCTAGACGGTCCCCCCGCACGACGCCGTCCCCCCGTAGGGGGGAGACGATTATCAATCGGCTGCCCGCAAGACCCCCGCTGGGAGGCTGTCATTATGGCAGTCCCCGCCCCCAGACGATTATCAATCGCCCTAAAATTTTTTGCCGCGCAGAATTACGAGGCGATCATCACAGAAGGAGGCTGTACCTCCCCATTTTTGCCGGAGAAATTTTTTGTCTTAAGGGTTTTTGTCCGTGGAGCTTTTTCGCATAAGGGGTTTTGCCGGGTGGCGTTTTTGCGTAAAGGGGTTTGCCTGCGGGGGTTTGCGTCGTAGCGTTACGAGGGCGTGGGGTTGCGTAGTGCGAGCGGGGTTATCCGTCTTTTTCCGGTGTGTGGGGGGTCGCCCATACCATAGCGGCGTCCCTTTCCTGTCTGTCTAATCGGTTTCTCGTCCCCAGCGGTACGGCCTTTTCGAGTGCAGACCCACGCCGTTCGTGTTTGTATATGGGATACGTCATTGCGCTTTTTGTTCTAAGAGACGCCTGATTGTCTGGTTAGCCAGATCGACGTATATTTTCTCTTTCTCGATGCCTATGAACTTTCTTCCGGATAGGACGGCTGCGACGCCGGTTGTTCCGCTTCCCATGAAGGGGTCTAGCACCGTATCCCCTTGATCGCTGTACAGTTTTATTATTCGTGACGCGAGTTCGACGGGGAATTTTGCTTCGTGGTCATCGTTTTTTCTAACGCTTTTGATGCGCCAGACCCCGCGATATCCCCATTCGCGCCAGTCGTCTGGCGCAAGTCTTTGCCTATTCACAACATACTCGCCGGGTTTCCAAAAGACGTAGATATCCTCGAATTCGCTGACTGCCTTGAGTGTGCTTGTTGTCCATTTGCTGTTGGCCCAAGACGGGTCTTTCGCCCATATTCTATGGTCGTACAGGTAGAGTCCCGCATTGTACGCGTATTCTTCCAAGGCAGCGCCGACGAGCTTTACCCGAGTTTGCGGCTCGTACTTTCCTCCCCGAATGTTATTGCCGTTTAACCTGCGGTCTATAGTCTGTTCGCTACAGCCCAGAAGGGCCGCAAGTTCGTGACGGTTGAAACTCGGATGCGTCTTTTTCGCCTCAACTACCATCATTCGAGTCACGGGGCTGCGGTGATTTGCCGCGTTCGCGGCCTGAAAGCGAGGAATTTTATCGTCCTTGAAGCACAGTATGTCCGCGCTGTTCACCACCATGAATGCGCCCGGTTTGAGAACTCGGAAATGGTTTTCAATAATCGTGCGCAGCATGTGTTGCCAAGACTCGTACGTTTCTCCTTTCTCGTATTCCTTTCCGACAAAATAGGGTGGGGACCATACGCTGAGGGCGATGGATGAGGGTGCGATTTCGCTCATACGTTCTTCGGAGCGACCGTGGTAAACCAGATTCTCCTCAAGGTAAGCCATATTGCGGCTGCGTCATCCTTTTTTGGCGGCCTGTTTCCAGGTTTGGCCGGGCAGTCTGCGCAGTCCGCAGTCGGCGCAGCCGCCTCCCGCGTCTTGCGGGGGTTGTGTTGTTGTTTCTTCTTCGTACAGTGCCGGGCTATCGCAGATGGGGCATTTTTCCGTCGGCGGGTTTTCCAGCAGTGTCTGTATGGCGTTGCCCATAATCCAGCTTAGGATGCCTAGGCAAGGCAGGATAAGGCACGCGAGCGCGACGTAGTATCGCTGCGAGGCTGCCCAGCACAGGGCTGGACCCACGGCGCACGCGGCTGTTACGACAATCGCGCCCATCAGGAATGTTTTGATCTGTTTCATCATTACTCCTCGATGACTTCGTAGAGGTGCAGCCACTTTCGGCACTGTTCGGGAGTTTTGAAGAGTCTGTCCGCGAGGCGGGCGATCAGCACTGCCGCGCAGGAGCGGCAGAGGTGAAACTCTCTGTACTCCGTTTCCGTCGTGCCTTCGGCGGGATTTTCCTGTTTGCCGATGCCGAGGGCGAAGGACACTGGCTCGATATCTTTTGCTTTGCACCTGTCGCAGTCATAGACGTTGCGTTTCATGCTTGTCCTTTCTTGCGTTTCCTTGTTACACGGATGCCGCCGCCGTGACAAGACCCTTCGCCGCTGTTTGTTCCGGGGTAGTTGCGGCAGATAGTGGGTTTGTTCTTTTTGTGCAGGCGGCAACTGGCCAAGCCCGTTTTCGAGTACGCCAGGTATCTGCACATCAGCCCCTCAAACCGGATTGCCGCCCATACATCATCCAGTTTGTGGACGCTTACTCCCTCGAAGCTCGCAATGAATCGCAGGTGTTGTTCCCACTTTTTGGGGCTGGCGTCGCCTCGATAGTCGTGCAGCGTAAGTCGTGTGCAGCACTGGCCGCAGCGCCAGCATTTTCCGGTTCGTTTGAGTTTCGCTTTAGCCACGCGGTTTCCTTTTGTTTCTCCGGCGTTTCGGCTTGGTCGCAGCCATCGCTTTCAGATCGGCTTCGATTTTCGGAACCATGCTGTCCATGATGGATTCTTCAAACGCCTGCTGTGACAGCACGGGATGGACGGAGAATCCGTATTTTGTCTTGCCACCGCATCCGGCGACGAAACTTTTGATTGTCGGGTCTTTCTTTTGGCATTCCAGCATGTGCTTGTACAAAATGCGGGTGGGTTCTGCCAGTTCTTCAAGCGGAACGTTGCCGTCCTTGTCGGATGGGAAGCTGATCTGCAGGTCGTGATAATGGAATACCAACGAGTAGTAGTAGAAAAGAACGCCTCGGAAAGTCATGTCTTTCTCCTTTTACTTCTTGCTCGGCAACCAGACGCCTTTTTCGATCAGGCGTATGCGCCGTTCGTTGGCGATTTTGACGGCGTGTTCTTCGTCGTTGGCGAGCATGTAGAAATCTAGCTGTTCCAACTCGAACGGTTCTGAGCAGCGGTCATTGTTTTCTGACTGTTCTGCCGCCGCCAGGTGCTCAGCGGGGGTCAAGACTCTGCGGGTATTTCCTTCCCGGTCCATCCAGACGCAGAAGACTTTTCTTCGGTCGCCGCGATAGTCGGGTTCGTTTCCGACCGGCCATTCTTCCACGCGGCATTCGTCGTAGCTACTTCCTCCGTTGTTCTTCTCTGCGTAGGCTTCGGCAACGTCCTTCTCGAAGAATACCGCTTCTATGCGGTAATCGGAGTAGCTTCCGCTGGTTACGACGTAGACTGTGCCCCGCTTGGGTGGGATTTTGAGCTTCACTTTAGCCACGTGGTTTCCTTAGAACTCCGGCTCTTTCTGGCCCTCGGTTCGGGCGATTGCCGCGATGACCGCGTCTTTTGGCGTCTCGAAGGTGGGCAGCGCGAATATTCTGTCGCGTGTATCCTCAAATCCGAAGTCCGGAGTTCCCGTCACGGCTTTCCAGCCCGTCGAGAATTTGAAAAGCGTGACATGGCGGTCACCGCTGTTTTGCTCCAGAATTTGCAGCAACTCTTCTAGGCTTCTCCTGACGTACACAGCACTTGTCATCGTCTTGATCCTTTCTTGCGTCGTGTGGGTTTTGTCTCAGCCGCGCCTTGGGAAACGACCGGCGCACTCTTTTTCTTCTCGAACTCCGCATTGATGGCTTTGCCGAGAGCACGTGACCACTTGTAGTATGCAATGCGGCTGGCGCGTCTCGCGTCGGATAAGGCTTTCAGTTTGGAGAAGGTCTTTCTGTCGTAGGGAAGCAGTTCGTCTTCCGTGAATATCAGTTCCCGCCCTTTCTTCGTCACGACCGTGACCGGAAACTCTCTGCCGTCGTCGTCGATGCTGGTGATTGTCCCTTCGATGACGATGTGGTAGTCCGGGCCGCCTTCAGGCAGTGTAAGGAAAATGACTCTATCTCCTATTTTCATCATTTGCTCTCCGCACGGGGGCCGGTTTCCTGCCGCCATCTCTTGCATCCCCGTGACTCTACAAACACACTAACAGCGTGAGAACTCCATGTCTCTGTCTCGTCGTTTTCTAGTTCCCAAACGCCCAATCTGCATCGGTCGTGGCCCCAACCATCACTTTCATAGTGAAGACAGTCGAGGCACGTCTTCACCTCTGAGAAACTAAACTCTTTTGCCCTCTTCTTGTTAATCTTCATAGCTTTTGTTTCTCCCACTTGGTACATCCAAAATTTTCCAGAAAGTGGTAGGTCTCCCAAGTCAAGTCGTCGAATTCCGACTCCCAAACACCAAGATCGCACCAGCGGTCGCCCTGCTTATATCTGCAATGATCGCACCCCAAGCATGTTTTCATTTTCTCTAAGCCAAGCTCTTCAGCCTTCTTCTTATTAGTCTTCATTTGCTCTCCGCACCGTTTTGCTCAGACGAGCAGGGCCGCTAACTTCCTCACGAAGTAGTCAGCCACGGCTTGGCTGTGTTTTGGGCAGAGCGCAAGGACTTCTTTATCCGTCACGCGGATAACGCGCCAGCCGTCCGGCTCAGGCGCGGCGCACTTCCGTTGGCCGCAGCCAATCACATCGCATATGTATTCGTCCATATGTTCGTCCATCTGCTTGACGCTCATGATGGTTTCTCTTTGTCGGAATACCGTTGCGGGTTGACATGTGGAAACGCCAGCGGCGGTGACACTTCGTTGGCGAGCAGTCCGATTGCCTGTTGTATCTCCGCGCCAGCCTTACTCATAGGGCCATCCCGCGCCGTTATGAGTGTCTCCAGAGCCTCACGTGCTTTTCCGTACGCTTGGCGCATCGCTTGCCGCGCCTCGTCGTACTTCGTCGTAGCGTCTTGGAGTTGTTTCTCCAACATTGAGATGCGTTCTTCTTGTGTTGGCGCGGCCTGGTTTTCTTCGACGGCGGTTACGTCGTCTAGGAACCACGTATGGAGATGGCCGTTATCCTCCTCGAAGACGCCTGCGTTAGGCGTTCGCACGTCCATGCCGACGAATCTTACTTTCAGATTCAATCCGTGCACTGCCACGAGGCATCCGTGTTTTAGTTCTTCCCTCTTCATTTCGTCTCCTTGCTTATGTGTACGTGGCGTCATTTGTCGCAATGTCTTCCACGCGCTCGTTCAGCCTCTCGATCTTCTCTACCAGTTGCGAGACAGTCACTTCCAGACGAAACAGCCTGTCTTCCGCTGAGAGTGGCTGTGGCGCGTCAGGCTCGGCGGGCGTGACGAGTGACACAGATGCCGGGTACCACACGTAAAAAGTGCCCCCGTCACCTACAAACACCCCCGCCTCCGGGTCGTTCGGGTCCATGCCCACGAATCTTCCTGTCTGGTGCGGTATGGTATTGTTATGTACCACTCGGCATCCGTGCGTCAGTTCTTCCTTTTTCATCTCTATCTCCTTTCTGCTGCTCCTAGTATAACAGACTTCTCCGCATTGTCAAGGCAAATTCCGCGAAAAGGTTGTTGCTTGCGTTGGTGGGTGTGGTCGGTTACATTGGTTGGTATGGCTGAATCGTGGTCGGTTGATTCTTGCGGAGAGGACGAGAATGCCTTACGACTGGGTGTTAAAGGGTTTGCGGTCTCAGTTGGATGATGATTCCGAGGCTACGGAAGTTACTGAGAAGGCGAATCCGTATCGTTATGCGGACGGGACTTTTGCCCGCAGCGACGATTACGATTTCAGGATAGGGCAGCACGGCTTGGAGTGGCGCGAAGGGATAACTGAATCGGATCGAAGGAAGCACTTGTCATCGTTGGTCAATTCTGACGATCCGGATATTGCTCAGTCGGCGCGGCAGCAGTTGGAGGAGCTTGAGTCGGAAGCCGCGCCGGAGGCTGCTCCGGAAGCCGCGCCGGAGGCTGCTCCGGAAGTTGAAGAGCCGCCGAGTCCGCCGGATGCCGAAGCGTGGAACGACGCCTTGTCGGATGTGCAGGCTTACACGCAGTCTTACGAGCATGGCGACGTGCTTTCAGACGATTGGGAGCCTGTTTTGAGGGCCGCCATTAACACGCTTAAGCCTCATGTTGAATCCGGAAGTGTCGAGTCTGACTGGGTGAGGCGTGGCGAGAATGTTCTCTCCGAGTTGGCGGGCGCGAAAAAACGGGCTGCCGCGAGAGAAGCGAAGCTTGAATCTGATCGTCGTGCGGAGCGCGAACGCACCGAGAGGGCGAGCGCCCTGAGACAGGAGGCTGCTGCCAGGGTCGAGAGACGCGCCGCTGAGAGGAGAGCTTATCTTGAGGCGTTGCCGGAGGATGAGCGTCGTCGAGAAGAGACGATGACTCGCGTCGATGGCGTGTTGTCGCATCTGTCCGGCCTGCTTTCGGAACTCGATCCGTTGCCGGATATTCTTGCGGAGGCTGAGAGCAGCAAGTTGGAGCAATCGCTTGAAGAGCTTGCTCCGTGGGCGACACCGGGAAGCGGCGCAGAGTCGCTTCGGGCCAGAGGTTATTACACGCTGGAACGGCTGCGCGGGCAGGACTCTATGGCGGATGTTAATTACAAGGTGCGGCAGTTGAGCGATCCTTATGTATGGGATGATGTGTCTTCCGAGGACGCGGACAGTCTTATTGCATCGATGGAAGCGCTGAAACGGCGTGCGCCTCGCGGCTCCAAAGAGGACACGTTGTTTCGTCATGCGGAGAGTTTATTGCCTGGTCTTCGCAATCAGATTAATATCATCGCGGCGCGTAGGCAGCGGCGGTAGTTGCCGCTTGTATCGTTGTTACTCATCGGGTATTTTACAAGGCATGGACAAGACGACGCTCGCTCTACGTCCCAAGGTAATGGTTTTATGTCTGCTGGCTTGTCCGTCCGACGCGCCGTTGGTTCCTGTTGCGCCGAAGGCTCGGAAGATCAAAGTGCGTTCTAGCGACAAGGTTGACGGCGGCGGCAAAGTGAAGGTTGGTTTTGGAGCATAGGCGTGCCTTACGACTGGCTGGCTATAGCTCTCTCCAAGAAGGAGAGCGATTCCGAGTCCGAATCGGAATCGTCGGATAGGAACTGTGGCCACGGGAAGGGCGGCGGCCCCGGAACGTGGTGTCGGGACGAGGAGGGGGAGACGACCGACATTGGCGGCCACGTTGATCCTAAGCAGGACAAAGAGTCCGCTCAGAACCGTGAGCGTCAGCGTCGTTTTGACGAACGCGCACGCGCAAAGCGCAGGGAGGAAGAGCGCGAGGCTGTTTCGGACATGTCTGAGGAGGAGCGTCAGCGCGAGAAGGCCGAGCTTCACCGCAAGCTTGACGACAATATTCACCGATTGCAGGACATTATTGACGGCAAGTTCAAGGTTGGCGTGGAATCGAGCGGGGGCGCGGATTACACAGCGGCGCAGGCGGCGGGTCTGTACGTGACCAACGTGCGCGGCGTAGGCATTTTTGCGCAAAACGAGGAGGATGCTGCGCCTCTTGTTCGTTACTTGGAGCGTGGCGGTGCATATGGCACGCCCCAGTTTTCTCGTCTGTTAGGTTACACGGACGACCAGATAAAGGACTACGAGCGGTGGCTCTCCTTGGCTGGGCGCGACGATCTTCTTTCTGCTCCAGAGATAGACGTATCCGCCGCCGAAGAGGTTTCTTCGACCGAGCAGTTGCCGGAGGCAGATGTTGAGGAAGAGGAAGAGGAGGTGGTGGAGGATTCGCGCAAGCTCGACCGCGATGTGGCGAGGGCGAACTTGCTTCAATACGGGCGCATCTGGGATGCGGATGAGGTAGTCAGTTCCGAGCGGGAAGACCGTTTGTCCAAGCCGGATGTAAGTTTTGGCATTCACTCGATTTCGGACAAGTATGTTGTTACGGCCCGCAAGAGTTATATCTTCAAAAATCCGTTCGGGCACTTCGAGGCTTACTTTGACGCCGAGACCGGCGAGTCGTTTGACGACGAATACTCCGCGCAGGATGCGGCGGTAGCCGCTTCTCGTTCCTATTCTCAGGGGGAGAAGAAGCCCGATTGGCAATTGATGATTGATCGTGGCGGCGTAAACGCCTATTCTGACGGTGATATGAGCGTTTATTTCCGCGACGTGTTGAATGGCGGAGGCATCGTTTCCTATCGTGCTGAGTATACTGTTAAAGACGGTCAATGGCGCGTCTTCAAGACTGATAACGACATACAACTGCTTGCTTCCGTTTCTGATTTCAAGGAGGCGCGGCGTCTTATTTCTTCCGACGCTCTCAAGATCGTGAAAAACTGGCGACGGACTCCTCCGCGCATGTCTTCTTCCAAGCTGCGTGCGGTTGCCGAGCTTGAGGCGTCGCTTCCGGCGGCGAACGACGCTTGGAATGCCGCAATGCACGTCGCCTCCGAACTGGGTAGCGACACTTTTGCCAAAAATGCCGAATTGTTGTACGCGAGGGAGAGGCTGTCGAGTCTTGGCGCAGATGATCCGTCCCGCGCCGATCTCGTGCGCCAAGAGGCTGCTTTGACGACCGAATTCAGAGAGCTTAGCGCTCGTCACGAAGAGGCGCTCAATCGTCGGAACGCGGCGCGGTTCGATTACAACAATCGCTTGGAGAGCATTAGCGCGGCATTACGGGAAGCGCAGAAGCCTGTCGTTGCTTACTTGAAGACCTTATCCTATTCCCCCGCCACCAAATCCAAAGACGCTCTGGACGCCGCCAACAGGGACGCCGCGATGCTCGGTCTTACGAAGGAGCGTCTGGATCGCGGCGGCAGGAATTTAATGCTTCAGACATTGCGCGATCTTGCCGATACGCCTTCCGAGAAGCGCGATCAGATACGTACTTTCGCCAACGAAGGCATTCTTACGATGCCGGGCGCTCCTGACTATTTGACCGGTCCTTGGTCGGAGGGTGTTGACGATGTTTTGTCCGTTCTGAATCCGAATCTCTTGGCTGATCCCGCTCTGGCTTCTATAGAATGGAACTTCACGCGGGAAGCGCGTCGAGCGTCGGCTTGTGCCGAAGCGAACAGTATCCTGTTGACTGGCGATTCCAGTCAAGAGACGGTTGCGCACGAGTTTGCGCACCACATCGGCTTTCGCAACAGCGCTGTTCACGCCCGTCTCAATGAGTGGGCGTGGCAGCGCGTTGTGGGGACGGCTGAACAGAATCCGACGCAACTCGAAGGTTATCCGGAGGGCGAGGTCGCTTACAGAGATCGTTTTGCGGACGGTTACGTAGGTCGTTACTATTCCGAAAATCCTAGTATGCCGTTTCACGAAGTGATCTCGATGGGTGTTGCGGCATTGTTTTCGGATCGATGGTTCAATAAACTGTTGCGAGATGACCCGGAGCATTTGATGCACGCTTGGGCTGTTTGCAGAGGTCTTTAGGTGGAATATCTCATAGCCATCATGCACGGCGAGCGTGTAGTCGCGGCAGTAGCTGGCGACTGGGATAATCCGTCGTCATGGACGCTCAAGAAGGTTCGGTTGTGGGGTCCGTATTTAGGTCCGTACCTTAAGGAGTTCGAGGCGGCCATTTTCGAGAATTCGTATGGCGTTGCGATTGTCGGAGGCATCACTCCCAAAAGCGTCGAGCATTACTGGGAGGGCGTTAAACAGGCTGTCTTTGCCTTCTGCCGCGACAAAGGCTTCGAGTGGCGTTTTTATGTAGAAGACCCCGAATACACGGCGCAGCCGGAGGAGGGGTCGGTTCAATGAAGGCGTATGACTGGCTCGGTTACGCCCTCGCCAAAGCCTCCGAAGAGGAAGGCAAGAAGGAACCCGCGCCCTGTGGTTTTGGCGAAGGATCGGGTCCGGGAACGCATTGTCGAGACGAGCGCGGTCGTACAACCGACGCCGAGCACGCTGTCCCCCCGAAGAAGGACGAGGAATCGCGTGCGCACCGCGAATCGCAGGAGGGCACGCGCCGTAAGGAAATATGGTCACAATCTCTTAGCGATTACGCACGTGATCCTCAGAATGAAGAAAAGATGGGTGAGTGGATCGATGCTGTGGAGTACGCCTTGTCTGTGGGCGATTTAACGCCCGACAAGGCTAGAGACCTTGGTTACAGTCACTCTGCGGATTGGTCTCCTCTCCCCGAAACTTTATACCATGTTACGACTAATCTTCCGGCAGTACTCCGCGAAGGCTTACGCACTAACGAAGAGTTAGGATTCAAGCGCGGTGAGGTTGGACACAGCGGCGCTGGCTTGGGCGGTCATACGAACCGCGTCAGTCTTACTGATAATAGGGAAACGGCATTAGGCATTCTTGACGACGTGCGTCTTTATGTAGGGGTGTTGCGGGGCGACTACAGCATTGCTCAATTAATCCAAGACGCCGCTGATGGGAAGGGTGCTAAACAGCCGTTTCTGTCTTCTTTTGTTCTGAATGACAGGAGATGGTCGCCGGGGAAACCTATCCCGGAGGCGATGCAGGCATTAATTGATGGTTACGCTACGGAATGGACATCACCAAAAAAGCGCGGGGAGGTTTCGTCTGATTGGATTCCGGTAGAGTCATCTGGAGAAGGATCGGGGGCTGACAGACGTTACCATGAGTGGCGCAATCCTTCTCTTGATAGGGTTTACTCCGACCGCAAGGATTTTATGAATAGGTGGACGCTTGGGCGTGAGGGCGCTGGAGGGCGGGAGCACCCGAGTTTCTACGGTGATGCAACGGCCACGGCGTCTGTTGATCCGCGCAATATATCTTTAGTGCGTGTTACACCAAAAGACGGAGCTTATGGTACTCGTTCTAAAAAGCACGACGAATGGCAGGTGACTACTGGGGCTGCTATCGATTCTGTGGCGGACGCAGCCCAAGCCGCCAAGCCGGGTCAGCGCGAATTCGGCTTTATGGAAGAACAACGGGCGCAGGAGGAGAAGCCTCCGGACATACGCAGGCTGGGGGATAAGGACTTGAAGTCGTATCTAAACGACCAGAAATCCCGTCTTGCCGAGGCCGCGCAGCGCGTCTATGACGACTGGAGTCCTGATGACGAATTCGACGACTATGGTGGCGGGGGCATTTGCGACGCGGTAGCCAACGCGATGAGCGGAATTCTTTCCGAGTTGGGTTTTGAGGTTGTGGAAGGCGGACAGGAGGGCGACGATCACGCCTATCTCTTTGTTCACGACGGCAAGCGGGCCTTTTCTGTGGACATTCCCGCGTCTGTCTACGAAACGGGCGGCGGCTATTCTTGGCGCAAACGTCCCGACGTGACCATAGATGCTTCCGACGTGGAGATTTATCCCGTTGATATCAAAGACATTCTTGGCGAGGACTATGAGGCGGAAGAAGCTGTTGATGAAGAACCGGAGGCTGAAGAACAAGCCGTTCCCGCAGAGGATACTCCGCCTGAGAATATCTGGATGGATGCGTATTCCTACTATCTCGAAGAGACTGAAAGTGAGGATGAGGCTCAACGCTACGCCGAAGATTATCCTCATGTTCCTAATAGAGACGCGCTGCCATCGCTGTTCAAGGTGGAAGGCTATGATACAGATGTGACTCAATACTGGTTCGAGGAAGGGGAGGGTGTCGTTTTCGAGGTTGCTTTGTCTGATTCTTCCGGGTCAGAGGCCGCGAGATTTGAGATGGCTTTTCAGCAGGACAGCTTGCACTTGCGGTTCATGGATGTTATTGCGTCCAAGCAGGGGCAGGGCATAGGCATGAATTTGTTTGAAAGGGCTATCTCCTTAGCGTCTCAGGCGGGCGTGGGGCACATGAGATTGGAAGCCAATAAATCTGTTGGCGGATATGCTTGGGCGCTTATGGGTGTTGATTTCGAGTCTGACTCAGACCGCGAAGACAACGAGTACAGAATTACCGAGATGTTCGAGACGGTTTTAGACAAAGCGCTTCGCGCCGGTCTTATTGATGATGATCGTCACGAGGAATTGCTTGACTCTTACAAGTATGACTCTAGCGTCGGAATCACGGCGTTTGATCACGCCACATTCTGTTTCGACCTGCCTCCTGAATTTGACGGTGTTATACGCGACGTTTTCAAAAAAAAGCGAAACATGTCGGACGATGTTTTGGAAGACGCCGTGAAATACAGGCGTTTTGGGAAGGCGGCCATGTTGGGGGCGCGTTGGTTCGGGACGTTCGATCTTTCCGGCGACAGCAAAGATGTTTTTGACTCTTATAAAGAGAAACGGAGTAAGCGATGACGGAACGACGAAAGGGATTTCAACCGACGGATTTTAGCGACTTGGCTATCGTCGAAAGGAAACTGGCGTCTGTTGTTTCTCGCGTTCGTCCTGATCGCAAAGTACGCCGCGTGCGTTTTGATGATAAAGGCAACTTGGTTGCGTCTGATGTTGCGTCGAGCGAATTCTTCGAGGCTGTTTCTCCTAAGCGTTCGTCTCGTGTAGACTGGGCGGGCAAGGCATTGTCTGCCGGATCGGATTAAGATGTCTTTCCCTTCCGAGCCTGTTGATCTGAACGAGCTTTTGCGGCGACACGCCGGTAATGCGTCTCTGTTTCAAAAAGCGCGGGAGCAGATGCTATTCCAGTCCAATATCGGCGTAGGGGCGGCCTGTTTCGAGAACATCGGCAACTGCATTGAGATTTTGCTTGAGAGTTATCCCGCCGTCGCGGGGTGCGTGGCGTGGTTGACGGATATTCCTATCCTAGAGACGTTGGCCTCTCTCGATGTTGTCTCAATCGTCATTAATAAGGAAGACTTCCTTCGCCCCGACGGTGCTGACTCGAACTGGGCGTCCGAGTTGCGCCGTCGTTACGGCAAACTGGCTCAACCAAATCCCCGTCTCGGTCGGCTTCCCGGTATGCGTGCTCTAAAGGCCCTGCCTGGCGCAGCCGGACCCGCCTCGATTCGTTGTGTCGGAGCCGCCTCGCCTAGCGAAGACCGTTTCGGCCCGCGAATGCACCACAAGTTTCTCGTCTTTCTTGATTACGTTAAAGGTACCCTTGTTCCAAAGGCACTCCTGACCGGCTCGTTCAACATTACCGCTACCAGTCGCCGCTCGTTGGAAAACATCCTGTTCATAGACGATGAACGCTTCGCGCAAATCTATTACGATGAGTTCTTCCGAGTATTCCTGCTCTCCGAACCGCTGGATTGGATCAGCGACTCCGTCTCGCCCTCATATTCCGTCTGATTTCTCAGAAATCCTCTTGACAATAGTTATCCCGCTGTTATACTAAGAGCAGGAAGGAAGGATGCCGTAATGAGTAACTGCACTTCTTGTGGGCGCGAGATGGGTACTGGCGACGTAGGCTTTGTGTGTCGCGCCTGCGAACAGCGGAAGGGCGTTGAATCCGTCGTTGTTGACCGTGCTGCTTTTGTTGCGCTGGTCAAGGCGGCGGACGAAGCTCTTTATACGTACGCGTGGGCGATGCACGACGATGACGCGGCTGTGCTGCGCAAAGCCCTTAAACCGTTTGAGGAGTACGCGAAATGAGATTTAAGGATATTACGGAAGACGGTTACTACTACGTCGTAGGGCTGCCCGGCGGGGACTTGGTCGCGCACGTTTTGATGCTGCGTGGTTGTGATGGAAAGATGCGGCCCACTTCCGATGTAGAGGATCGTGTCGCGGAGTATGTCCGTATTCCGTCTTCTAACGAACTTCAGAAGCTGGCGGCGTTGCAGAAGGCTGTGGAAGACTATTTCGACGTGGTCTCGCTGCCTTGTACGTGCCATGACTACGGCCCTTGCGGAAGATGCCCTCAGTGCGACTCGAACGGCATTGTTCCTCGCCGCCGCCAGGTGCTCCGAGAGGCGTTTAAGGCACTTTCGGGTTCAGAGAAAGGATCGTCAGAATGACTCTGTACAAAATCACTTTCGGTGAGGACGCAGAAGGCGTCGCTGTCTGTTTGGCAAACGACGAACAGGAAGCTGTTCGTCTTCTGGAAAGACGGGTTATGGAGGATGCCGGGAGTGGCGATCCTGCCTTGCTTCTTGGCCCTATTCAGCGCGTAGAAAAGGTCTGCTCAGACGACGCGCCCGTTTGCGTTTACTACGGAGTGATGCCACTCTGATTCAAGTCTCTAGCCAAGAGACTCATCTTGAAGGAGACTCCGATGAGTTGGACCTACAAGGATGCGCACGATGGTTTGCCGCCGAGTGTTGTGTACACGGACGGCGAAGGCGATGGTTTTGAGTTGAGTCACGCGCCGGAAAAGGACGGTTTCTGGATTTCGCCGCGCTGCTCAACCGAAGAGTTCAAAATGGCATTTCTTCCGGACGCAGACGCTATGATTTTGTGTAACGTCTGTGTCGGATGCGCTATGACCGGCGCGTTTCCTTCTCGAAAGGTGTTCGAGACGCTTGTGCGGGAGGTATCTTTGATGACTCCCGAAGAGCGGAAGGGCAACGCATAACGGAGACTGTCATGTACAAACCAAAAGGTGTCACACTCATCGAAATTCTGGTTGTTGTGTCCATTGTGGTAATCATCGGCGTGATGATCGCGTCCATTGTAGTCATCCCGCGTCGCGCTTACGACGTGGCAATGAACGACAAAAGCTGCGGCGCGGTCAGAAGCGCCGTACTTTACTCGTTGGAGCACGTGCGTGCTGTTCAGAAGAAGTGGTCGGAGGACGGATATGTTCTGGACAAGGTGACGGTGGACACGGGCAGTCCGGGGACACAGGTAACGGTTATTTATGTCAATTCGCAACCAATGCCCATTGTGCAGACCACGCCCGCGTCCTCGAAGTTCTTGCTGGTTATGCGTCGTTCAGAACGTCCCGCTGAGAGTCCCTAACCCTCTTTTCAGGAGATTTGTCATGCGTGATTCCGCACAAAAAAAGGTCATGCTGATCGTCGAAGACGACTCGTGGCTTCTCGCCGATCTGAGCAACGCCTTCGAGAAGGCCGGTTATCGTGTCGTTGCGGTCTCTGATTTTAAGGCCGCGCTTGCTTCGTTGGAGAAAGAGCCGTTCGACGCTGTTCTTTCCGACTGGAATTTCCCGTCCGTGCCAGGGTGTCTTGCGTCTGAAGTCAGCGGCGCGGCTTTGGTGCGGGAGGCTGTGGCGCGTTCAATTCCGATTGTCGTCATGTCTGGACAGTGGGTCTTTTCCGCCGTAGATAAACTCGGCGCAGCCGGATTTATTCCAAAGCCATTTGACAAGAACATCATTGTTCAGTTCGAGACTCTGATCGAGGACGCGAAAGGGGCCGAACGTGTCTAAGAAAGTTCCGTCTCCGTCGTCTCCGTGTTATCAGAACGGACATTGTGCGCATCTCCGAGACATTCCCGGCGACTGCCACAAGCGATGCAACTGCTGGGACAAGGCCGTTGTTGGATGTTCCTCGTGGGGCGTCCAGAAGGGCTGGTGCAACTGGCCCCTTAACTTCGACCCTATCTGGATCGAATCCTGCGATTCCTTCTCTACGAACGCTAAAGATCGAAAAGCCGCTACGAAAAAGCTCGATCCTCTGATCGAGATTATGGCTATGCTGCGCGGGCGATGAAAATACGCTCGATATTCACCTTGACAATTCCTCTCTTGCTGTTATAATAGGGGTAGGTGAGGTTTTCAAGAGAGGAGTTTCTTGATGAGCGTGCTGGAAACAAGCGTTCTGGTTTTGAACAAGTTCTACACCGCGATTCATTTGATTTCGGCGCGGAAGGCGTTCTGTTTGTTGGTCAAGGAAGTCGCCGAAGTTGTTTCCGTTGATGAGGGTCATTTCTCCAACTATGTCTTCCCGGCGTGGAGGGATGAATCTCAGCGGCGCGTTGATCATGGAGAGCATTCGGATTCCGAGTGGGTGCTGGGGGTGTCTCAGAGTATTGAGGTTCCGAAGGTCATCCGTCTCCTGACGTATGACAAGCTTCCGGCGCAGGGCGCTCGGTTCAATCGGCGCAACGTATTGGCGCGGGACGGCAACGTATGTTGCTACTGCGGTCAGCGGTTTCCCTCGCAAGACTTGAGCATAGATCATGTAATGCCCCGTAGTCAGGGCGGCAGAACCGCTTGGAAGAACATTGTGACGGCCTGTACGGACTGCAACAAGCGCAAAGGTGGTAGAACACCATTGGAGGCTTCTATGAAGCTCCTGCGCCGTCCTGTGGCCCCACGAATCACGCCCCTGGTCAACATCAAACCTGAAAACCCGAAATACGGGACGTGGAAGCATTTTCTCCACGGTTAGTTATTTTTCAGGAAAAACACTTGACATAACGGCCACCGCTGTTATAATAGAAGTGTGGACAGACAAACAACCTTTTTGGAGACACAAAGATGCGCAACGGCAAATGGATTAGGATCGAAAACGCAGGTGAAGTTGACGTTCGGCTGTTGGAGATGATTGGCGCGACCTCGAAGACAGGCGAGGACGGCAAGATTGGCGTCTTCGGGTCCGGCAGCGACTATGCTCTGGCGCAGGCGATGCGTTTGGGGCTGCAGGTCGTTGCTTTCTCTGGCGAAAGCTCTTTCGAGTTCAAGACGGTCGTGGAGAAGACCGAGCGCGGCGACTTCAACAGGATTGCGTACAGCGCGAAGGTTCCCGGCAAGCCGCCGAAGCTGGTACGCCTGAGCCTGACGGATCAGTTTGGCGCACAGCACTGGACAAATCCGTGGTTCATCATCCGCGAGTTCTACGCCAACGCCCTTGACGAGGGTGGGGCGGGCATCGCCATCGTGCATGACAAGCCGACCGGCGTGCCCGGCACGACTCGTTTCTGGATTACGGCGTCTCCCGATCTTGTCAAGATCGTCAAGAATCTTGGCGACTACTTCCGTCCCTACGATCCTTCCGATTCTTCGCAGGGGCGGATTCTTGGTAAGGCCGAGGGCAAAGGGCGCGTCTATCGGCGCGGCGTATTCGTGCAGGAGATGGACGACCTTTACTTCAATTACGACCTGTACAATCTCCGCCTCAGCGAAACGCGCACGGCGGACACGTGGGAGGTTCGCCATCAGATTCGTTATGTTTTCGCTCAGACCGACGAGGCGACTGCCGAACAGTTGCTTGGCCTGCTTATGGACGGCGCGTTTGAAGGGAAGGCCGAGGGCGACTTGGACTGGTCGTGGTACTCGATGGACGCTGCGTGGACGAAGGCGTTCCACAAGCGATACGGCGAGGAAGCCGTCATCTGTATGGACAACAACAACGCGGTGGAGTCCGCGCTTGAAGTTCGGAAGAAGCCGGTCGTTGTCCGTTCCGACAAGTGGCGCACCGCTTTGAAAAAGGCGGGCGTTCCGACGGTAGAAGAGGTCGTCGGCGAGCACGCCTGCGAAGGCATCCGTTTCATCGAAGAATCCGAATGGACGGAGCGCGAGCGACAGGTCGTTGAAGTCGCCAAGGCCATTTGCGCGACGGCACTGGGTCAGGACACCGTGGATCGATTCCCGGTTCGCATTTACAGGGAGAAGGACGATCTCACGCTGGGCCGTTACTTCGAGTCGTTGAAGGTTGTTGGCCTCAGCAAGAGCGTTTTCCCGAAGGGCGTCCGTGAAGTGGCAGAAACGTTGGCGGAAGAGTACGGCCACGGCCTCTCTCACGCGACGGACAAGACGCGCTCGTTCCAGAATTTCCTTCTGGAGCGGCTCATTGACGTGACCCTTCAGATGCGAGGAGAGCTTTACTAGACAGGAGACTGCGTAAATGAGTGACCGCTATCAAAACCCATACAAGCTCACGCTGAAACTACTCCCGTGGCGGCGCAAGCGTATTGGTAGCGATGCGGCTCCGCATAGCTACGCGCATCTTTGTCCGTCTGGTTGGGAGTACGGCATCGTGGATAGCGCGGGGAAACCGGTTGTAGTGGTTGAACTGCGCCGCCACCGTCAGGATCGCAGATGGGAATTGGCTACGACGCCTACTGCGTGCCCGTGGCCGCCGTCTCACCCAACGCTTGCGGAAGCGCGGGATGCCGCCGAGGAATGGGTATGGGACTATTTCTCTCGCGGCTCTTTCGTAATTGATGTCGTGGGCAAAGACGGACGACAGCTTTGGAGACCTCCTGCGCCGAAGCATCGTCGGTTAGAGCATTCGTACTTGAGCAGAACATGGCGGGACATTGCTGCTGTGCCTGAGCCGAAAAAGTTCAGCGGCGGCATCTCTGCAGATGATTGAAAGGATTGATCATGTCGGAAAAGGTAACTGTTCCTGTAGGTGTCAGCGGCGACTGGGTCGTAGAACGGTTCACAGTCTCTAGGGATGACTCGTTCTTTTCCGTCTTTTCGTATCGAGGCCGCTGCGTTCCGCCTGGCGAATATACCCGTCTGACTCGGCGCGGGCACGTAATTATGTCCGACACTCCTGCGGAGGCCAGAGACCTTTCTCCGTTTGTCTGGCGGGCTAAAGGGAACGTCCTTATCAACGGCCTAGGTCTCGGCTTGCTTGTCCAGCGGCTCGGAAACAGGCCGGAGGTCGGACATATCACCGTCATCGAGAAGTCCGAGGACGTACTCCGGCTCGTTCGGGCGCACTACGAAGCCATGTTCGGCGACAGGCTGACGATCATTCACGGCGACGCTTACGAATGGCAGCCGCCGAAGGGCGTTCGTTACAACGCCGTCTATCACGACATCTGGGACAACTTGTGCGTCGACAATCTTCCGGGAATGTCCCGTCTGAAGCGCAAGTACGGTCGTCGCACGGATTTCCAGATGTGCTGGGGCGAGGCTTTTTGCCGTAGGGAGCAGCGCAGAGAAGCTCGATTTGCTTGTGCGCGGTAACAGGCGGAAAGGAGCCTTGCCGTGAAATATTTCTGGTTGACGCTCAAACACAAATGGTTCGTTCTTCTCGCCGGGCTGAAGGTCGGCGGCATCCCGTTCTGGCGATTGCTGCTCCACGATCTGTCGAAGCTGACCCCGATGGAGCTTCCGCACTACCAGCGGCAATTCTTCGGAAAGGCCGACGACCCTCTCGGCTTTATCCGTTGTTGGGTTCGGCATCAGAACCACAATCCGCACCACTGGGAGTACTGGATTCCTCGTACCGGGCACAACCGTTGTACTCCGCCCTATCCTGACGGCGAGCCTGTTCCGATGCCTGAGTGGGCTGTCCGAGAGATGGTTGCCGATTGGATGGGCGCGGGTCGCGCTTATACCGGGAAATGGGACAATCTCCACGACTGGACATGGCTCCGCAAGAATCTGCCTGAGATCACGCCGCATTTGCACCGAGAAACTCGGGATACACTTTGTCGTGTCTTGGGCGGCATAGGCGCGTGGCCGCGCCCCTGTCCTTACTACGACGCTGACCGCTGTAAGTTTCCGGGCAAACTTGGCGGGGAGACGTGCAATACCGATGGATGCGTCTTCGAGGTGTGGGGATCAATCGATGCCGCCCGTGGGCCTTTGTCTTTGGAGAAAGAGCATGTCTGATTTTACGCCCGCTGTCTTTTACCCGCATCGTTATGCGCGAAATGGTTGTGTTGTAGACAAGCTCGTTCCCGATGAGCTTGTCATAATCGGTCTGTTGCAGCGTGACTGTCTCCTTTACGGGGACGAAAACAGGCGCATAGACCGTCCGCTGATACACCTTTACAGTACGCTCGATCTTCCTGTTCCGTTCAAGCGATCCGGCGTCGCCGGATTGGGTCGTTTTTTGCAACACCTTTGTCGAACGAAGGTTGGAGTATGTCGTTGCCGCCGCCGCTGTCCGGGCGGAGGTACGCTGCCTGTCTATTGGAAGATGGGCGAATACTTGACGGCGCGTTACGGTCTTACGATTTCGCGCCGAAGACCTCCGGAAGGATCACGCCGTTACTACGACTTCGCCAAAAAACCCGCCTTGCAAACGGCTTACATCGCAGAAGATTGGATTTACACAATCACTTTTTCGGAGGTCGAAACAAAACATGGCGAATGATCAGGAAAACAACTCGCCTACGAAACGAGCGGGAAAGCCCACGACTTTAGTCATGGGATGAGAGCGAGTTAGGAAAAATATTATGCAATTTTGCTTGACACGCATAATAAGACCTGATATACTGAGGATAATGATGAAAGCATTCAGGTATCGGTTGTATCCGAGCAAGGCTCAACAGAGCCGCATGGTGAACATTCTGTCTGAGTGCCGTTGGCTGTACAACCATTTCCTTGCCCAGCGGAAAACGGAATGGGAACAGAACAAGAAATCAGTGGGATTGTACGAGCAACACAACAGCCTTATTGCACTCAAGCAACAGAGACCGTTCCTCAAAGGAGTTTATTCACAGGCGCTCCAGGAAGTAGGGATGCGACTCGATCTTGCTTTCAAAGCTTTCTTCCGTCGTGTCAAGGCGGGGGAAAAGCCCGGCTATCCCCGATTCCGTGGAAAGGGTTGGTACAACTCATTCACTCATCCGCAAAACAACGGATCATTCCGGCTTGAAGGGGATAAACTTCATCTTTCCAAAGTCGGGGATATCCCGATTGTTCTTCACCGTCAAATCGAAGGCGTTGTAAAACGATTGACGATTAGCCGTACTGCTACCGGGAAATGGTACGCTACTTTCATCTCCGACGTTGAACCGGAACAACTTCCCAAAAACGACGACACGGTCGGAATCGACCTCGGAGTTTCCAGTTTTGCTACGCTTTCAACCGGAGAGACAGTTCCGAACCCTCGGTTTTTCAAACAAGATGAGCAAGCTCTTGCTCAGGTTCAGAGAAGGAAGTCAAAGACCCCTTCTGACAAGAATAGACATTCGGCAGCCCTCGTTCACGAGCGAATCGGGAACAGGCGGAAGGATTTCTGTCATCAAACGAGCCGAAGGCTCGTAGACGCCTACGGCGTCCTGTGTGTTGAAGACCTCAACACGAAGAAGATGTTGGTTAATGGCAAGCCGTTCAAGTTGAGCAAGTCGATAGCGGACGTAGCGTGGAGAACCTTCGTTGAGCATCTGTGCTTCAAGGCTGAAAGTGCCGGAAGGACAGTCGTGAAGGTGAATCCAGCTTATACGTCCCAGACTTGTTCTTCCTGCGGAGCGATTCACAAGCTGAGTCTCGCGGAGCGAGAATTCCGCTGTTCAGATTGCGGATTGGTTCTGGGAAGAGATTTGAATGCGGCTCGAAACATCTTAAGTGTGGGATTGCACACTTTGGCTTCGGCCTAGAAGCCCGCGAGTTTACTCGTGGGAGCAGTCACACCGTCACTTTCTCCGGAAAAGTGCGAAAGTGACTTGACAATTTCCGCTCCGCTGTTATACTAGGAGCATACAGGTTGTTGATGCGAAGGTTCTTACCGGCTTTGGAGGCCACGAGAAATGTCCAAGAAAGTGCATCTGGTCGTAATTGATCCGCAGAATGACTTCTGCGATCAGACCAAGGGAACGCTTGCGGTCAAGGGCGCAGACGCCGATATGCAGCGTCTGGCCGAGATGATTCGCAGGCTTTCAGGGAAGGTGGACGATATTCACGTTACGTTGGACAGCCACCACACTGTTCACGTAGCCCATCCGTTGTATTGGCGCAACAAGCGCGGCGAGCATCCGGCTCCGTTCACCATCATCACGAGCCAAGACGTTAAGGACGGCGTGTGGACTCCGTATCGGCCAAGCTGGGGCAAGCGGGCGAAGGAGTACGTGGAGACGTTGGAGCGCAACGGCAAGTACCCGTTGTGCATATGGCCTCCGCACTGCCTGATCGGTTCGTGGGGTCACGGCGTATTCCCGGCCTTGTACGACGCGCTGTGCGAGTGGGAGCGGCAGGAATTTGCCGCCGTCGATTACGTCACGAAGGGGTCCAACTACCACACCGAGCACTACTCAGCCATTACGGCTGATGTTCCGGACCCCGACGATCACACAACGAGTCTGAACACGGACTTCCTCAACACAGTCATTCAGGCCGACGTGATTCTGCTCGCGGGCGAGGCTGGAAGTCACTGTCTGGCGAACACGGCGCGGGACGCCGATACCTACTTCGCCGACAGCAGTTTCGTCAAGAAACTGGTGCTTTTGACTGATGCTACGAGTCCGGTTCCCGGCTTCGAGCATCTGCAGGAGCAGTTCATCAAGGATATGACGGCCAAGGGGATGCAGGTCAGCACGACCAAGGAGTTCCTGGCCTAGTCAGCCGACGTTTCAGCCTTAAAGGAGGCTTTACATGCCGAGGTTGGGAAGCGCCGCTCTGCAAGACTACAAGAACCCCACGGGGCACTTCGGTTTCAGCGCGGCAAAGATCGATACGCTTGAGGCCACGGAGTACACTCTCGTCACGGTTGTTCTCGACGAGTCCGGTTCGACCGCTGCTTTCGCGGCAGACATGGAGAAGTGTCTGAAAGAGGTTGTTGAGGCGTGCCGCAAGAGTCCTCGGGCCGACAACCTTCTTCTGCGTCTGGTAGCCTTTGGCAGCCGGATGCGGGAAGTTCACGGCTTCAAGCTGCTGGAGCAGTGCGCTCCGAAGGATTACGACGGCGTTTATCAGTGCGCAGGCATGACCGCGCTCTACGACTCTTCAGAGAACGCCGTCCAGAGCGCCTTGACCTACGCCAAGGATTTGGCGAAGAACGATTTCCAGGTCAACGGCATTGTCATCGTCATCACTGACGGCGACGACAACGCATCGACATTCCGGACTGCGGAAGTCAAGAAGGCACTGGAACAGTGCGTCGCGTCGGAGTCAATGGAGTCGTTGGTGTCTATTCTCGTGGGCGTCAACATCCAAGACCCGACAATGTCTTCGCATCTCGCAACGTTCAAGCAGAAAGCCGGATTCACTCAGTACGTGGAACTGGCAAATGCGGACGCCAAGACGCTGGCGAAGCTGGCCGACTTCATCAGCCGGTCGGTATCCTCCCAGTCCCAAGCGTTGGGAACCGGGGGACCATCACAGTCGTTGACGTTCTAAAGTCAGCAACGGTGCGCCCCATTGGGGAACAGGTGCGACTTCTTAGCGTGGGGAATAGCTTGCCCCGGGCAAGCTTCCTTCTCTGCGCGGGGTCGGGCGGGCGCGAAAAGGCATAGTGGGAACGTGCCCCGTTAGCTGTTTTACGGAGGATTGTATGCTCCGGGCTGTGAAGATACATGGCGTTACTCATGTTCACGCGGCGGTAGTCATCGATACGCGAATGTCTGACTTTCCAACCGCTTTCGCCCTTTGTTCTACCGCCGGGGTGTTCATTGGACACGACGGTAATTTTGAAGTCGTAGACGCTGCTCTTGTTGATTGCAGCGACTGCATCCGAGAAATAAACGACTTCAAGCTCGGCCTGTCTTCTGGTGACGAGAAGGAGCGGAGATGCGCGAACTCAAAGACTTGATCGCTAAGATTAAAGCGATCCCAAGACACGCATCTGTTTGCGGAGATCACGAGCGGGAGGTCGTAAACTCATCCGATCTTGACGCGCTCGTTGCTGAGCTAGAGTCGTGGTGTCCGCGTTGCAACGGACGGGGCATGATCCTTGTGGGCCGCACAAAAAAGCAGGATACCATGCACGACTGTCCTGTTTGCGGCGGTACGGGAAGGCGTAAGCGATCTTAAGGCGGCTGCGTCCCTGCGAATAGCAAACGGAACGTGTGTTGCAGACTGAGATGCAGTTCCGCCGGGCGTTACGACTCAGTAGGAAGCCCGGCCAGCCGCCTTTTTTCTCTCGAAAGGTCAGGTGCGTATGCGCGGCGAAACAGACGTAGAAATGAAGGTCACGTTAACAGACGTAGCAGCGAAGGTCACGTTGACGTTCTCTGATTTCTGGGAAGAAGTCGTTACGTGGGAACGCGGCAAAGTCATCCGAGAAATCATTGCCGCAGTCGGAGAAGGAGACCTGCTCAACGAAATCGGTGAGCAGGCGTGCGTAGACCACTTCGGCATTGAAGTCGCGCCGAGCAAGGACGAGTGACGACAGGAGATCAATCAATGCGTCGCCATTATCTTAGACCGGATTCAATTGAAGTCGACTTCGTCCAGGGTCATCCGGTTCCTGTTGTTATTACTCGTGAGTTGTGCTTAGTCGCGGCTCTTCAAGCGTATTGTTCTACGAGCGTTCTCCTTGACCGTAGAGCGTACGAGATAGAACAGCTTCTGTCCGACTTTGGAATACTACAGTGGACGGGGAACAGCAGCGAGGAGACGTTCGACAGGCTGATATCAATTCTGTTGCGGCTAGGCGAGAATCAGGTTCGTCATATCCACTGGGAGGCGCAGGATGAGAGTGTGCGCGTTAAGTGGAAGCGCGGTCAGTTTCTGCGGGAAGTCTACGGCCTTTCCATCTCAAGACGGCGCGACCAAACCACAGGCAAATACCTGTACACAATCAAGGGCGACCCTTCGATGCTGATTCCCCATCCTTCCGAGAAGGAGTGTCAAGAGTCGCCTGATCAAGGAGACGAATGATGGACCTGCCAGACAAACAGGCGTACATTGAGGAACACACGGCCCCCTTCCGAAACTCGCTCCGTCGGGGGCGTACATCGCTTCTGTGCGCGACGGTTTTTCTTGTCGCTGTGTTTGCGGCGGCTGCCGCTACCGGAGAGATCACCGGCGGGCTTGTTGCTTTGGCGGCGGGGGCCGGTCTGATGGTCGGCACTTGTGTTCAGGAGCGGATGGCCAACAATTACTGCGTAGCTGCGTCAGAACACGCCTATTCCGTGATCTTTAATGCTTATTACCGCGAGCAGGCGGCATCTTCGGAGCACGCCAACGCTTCCGTGACGCCCGCTGAATATCAAGAGAGAAAGGCTCAGTCAGATGCGTCATTGGACCACTGATTACGGTTGCCTCGTGCTGGCGAACGGTGCGCTTCGTATTCCTCTGGAAGCCATCGATGTGGTCTATCCGGCGGATGCGACGCCCAACTTTCCAGCCGATATGGATGACGCCGTGTTCGTCCGTGTCGGTCTTGTGGTGATTAAGATCACAGGGTTTTATGGTTGTGTAGACGAGGCGTCAGACGAGTTGCGTCGCGCAGTCAATCGCCGCAGAAAACTCGCGGCAAAGGAGCAGGGCGCGTGACCACTGATTGGCGTTCGGCAGACGATACGGCTGTTGCTGCAACAAAAATCAACGATCTCACCCGCCGTATCGAGACATTGGAAAGAGAATCGCAGAGCGTGTAATTTCCTATTTTACTCCTTGACAATTCGTATAGTGCTGTTATAATAGCAGTAGTAAGGAGATCACGATGATACAAGGCATTCTGGACAACGACCTCTACAAGTTCACAATGCAGCAGGCGGTGCTTGAGCACTTCCCCGGCGTCGAAGTCGAGTACGAATTCATCTGTCGCGGTGGTATGAAGCCGGTCACGCACTCGCTGTTGGAAGACCTTATTGCTGGAGTGCGTAACATGCGCGACTTCTCGCTCAGTCTTGCTGAGTATGCGTGGTTAGAGGCGCATTGTCCTTACCTCAGCCGGACGTATCTGAACTATCTTCGTGCGTATCGTTTCTATCCAGACGAAGTTTTTATGACGACGGTCAGTACCGATGTGATCGACAGTGCGCTTTGCCTTTCTATTCGCGGCCCGTGGGAGCGCACGATCTTGTGGGAAGTGCCGCTGCTGGCAATGCTCAGCGAGCTTTACTTCCGTTATTACGACGCTGACAAGACTCCCGGCGGGCTTGCGTTCGGTGAGCTAGGATGCGCTGCCCGAGGAAAAGCCGCCGCTCTCGGCGAGGCCCGTTGTCAGTGGGCCGATTTTGGGACACGGCGGAGGCGGAGCTTTGATATCCACAAGGGCGTGTTTCAGGCCATAGTGAGCACTCCCGCCTCTCTCAGCAATTTCTTGGGCACGTCCAACGTCTTCTTGGCGCGTGAGCTGGGGTTGCGTCCCATCGGCACGATGGCGCACGAATGGTTCATGGGATGCAGCGCCTTGGATGGCCTTCGACACGTCAATCGTTTCGCGCTAAAGCGATGGGCGCAGACTTTCAAGGGCGCTCTCGGCATTGCCTTGACGGATACTTACGGAACGGCGGCTTTCTTGGGCGACTTCGACGCTTCGCTGGCCCGGTTGTACGACGGTGTTCGTCAAGATAGCGGCGATCCGTTTCATCACGGTGAGCAGGTCATTGCGCATTACCGTACGCTCGGGTTGGACCCGCAGACAAAGACGGTCGTATTCAGTGACAACCTCAACGTAGAGAAGGTGCTTGCTCTACAGAAGCATTTCAACGGTTACATCAAACCCGTTTTCGGGATTGGGACACATTTGACCAATGATATTCCTGGGTCTCCCGCGCTCAATATGGTCATCAAGATGACCAAATGCGCCGGTGTTCCGGTCGTCAAACTCAGTGACGATGTGGGTAAGGTCTGCGGAGATCGTGATGCGGTCAGAGTTGCTCAGTGGACTTTCGATAAGCAGCCTTTGGGCTAAGAGGCCACGATGAACAATTCTGGCGCAGTCAAGACATTCTTCGTCAAGGCCAACGTCTCCTTCAAGGCATCGGAACAGGAGTGTAAGTGAAGATCAACGCAGACCATTATCACGCGATAGGCTCGACGCATCATTTCTGTCAGGACTTCTCCGCCGCGTCTTGTCAAGAGACGCAGCAGAAAGCATATACTTTGGTGTGCGACGGATGCTCGTCTGTTCCTGACTCACACATAGGCGCATTGCTTCTCGGCAAAGCCGCAGAGCATTTCGTTTATCCCGTTGAGCTTGCGCGGGAGGACATGACTATTCGCGCTGTTACCGTCGCAGATACGTACCGAAAGGCTATGGATTTGCCGCAGGACGTACTCTCTTCTACGCTGCTGACCATTGCTCTCACGAAGACTCATTTTCTGGTCGGCAGTTCCGGCGACGGCGTGATTGTGTGCCGCAAGCGCACAGGCGAACTTTCGTGGATGACGCTGGTTTATACGTCCGGAGCGCCGTGGTACCCGCGTTATGCGCTATCCCCGGAAGTTGAAGCGGGCTATGAAGCCGAGTTCCCCGGACAATACTGCCGCACTTTGTATGACGAGAGCGGCGGACTGACTGTCTTTGACGACAAGGATGCGTTCAGGACGCACACCTATATGTATTCTCTCGACGAGTTTGACGCTGTGGGCGTGCTCTCTGACGGTGCTATGTCATTCTATTCGCGGGAGGTAAACGGTACTTGTGTGCGCCAACAGCCTATTGATATCGCTGACGTTGTGCGCGATCTGTTCGCCTTCAAGGGTACACAGGGCGAATTTGTCAAGCGTCGTTGTCTGCGCGTGTTGCGAGAGTACGCCCATAATCAAAAGTTCAACGCGGACGATTTGTCGGTAGGCGTTGTTACCTGCGAGTAGGTGCGGCATGAAACTCACTGTCAGAGGCAAAAATCACGAGGTCTCATTGAACCAGGCCGACCTGCTTGCCATCGGCGGCGAGGGCAAGATTTACGTCAAGGGCGGGACGGTTTACAAAGTCTGCGACAAAGGCAAGATGATTCCTGACGGGAAGTTCCGCGACTTGTCCGTGCTTACCGAGCCGCACATCATCCGTCCGGAAGACATTCTCGTGGACAGCCGGGGCACTCCTGTTGGTTATACGATGCGTTTTTTGAAGGACACGGCCTGTCTGTGTCAGCTATTCACGCAAGCCTTCCGCCGCCGCGAGAACATCACGCCCGACATGATTCTGGCGTTGGTGCGCCAGATGCAGCAGACCGTCGGTTTTGTGCATAGCAAGAATATCCTTCTCGTCGATCTCAACGAGATGAACTTTCTCGTGAACGACGTTTACAAGGACGTATTCTTCATTGACGTAAACAGCTACCAGACGCCGCACTACCCCGCTACTGTTTTGATGGAGAGCGTCCGCGACCGTCACTGCAAGAACAACCAGTTCTCGACCCTGACGGATTGGTTCAGTTTTGCGATAGTCAGCTTCCAGCTTTTCGTGGGGATTCACCCCTACAAGGGCAAGCATCCTTCTTATACAGACCCTCAGACGGCGCTGGACGGCAGAATGTTGGCCAATATCTCTGTTCTCAATCCGGCAGTCAGCTACCCGAAGGGAGCCACGCAGCCGCTCTCAGTTGTTCCTGATGTTTATATGCGTTGGTACGATGCCGTTCTGGAGAAGGGTCAGCGCGTGCCGCCTCCTAGCGATCTCGTTGCCGTCATTTCTGTCGCAATCGCGCCGCCCGTTGTTTCAATCTCCGGCAGCAATAACTTCCTCATCAAGGAGCTTTACGATTTCGGCGACGATATCGAAAGCGTCTTTGATCTCGGCGGAAGTCAGATAGTGCGCAGCAAGAATTACGTTTTCGTAGATAAGAGGCGAGTAGGCGGGGTTCTTCCTGCGGACGCGAAGGTGTGTTTCACGCCGAAGAACAACCGCCCTATAGCCGCCGCTCTGCGCTACGGAAGCGTGGAACTCACGGACCTCATCGACAGAACGAGCCTGCCGCTCAAGCTGACCGCGCAGCAGCTTTTCGTTGTGGACGGGCGTTGTTACATAATCAGCGGAGGCAAAATACTGGAAATCTGCTTCACCGAGGCAGGCAACAAGGTTCTTCCCTCCGCGCATCAAGTCGGAAACGTCTTGGAGCAAGGCACGAAAGTCTTTGACGGTGTCGTTGTTCAGAACCTATTCGACGCGCACTGGTGTTCTGTCTTTCCGTCAAGCAAGTGCGCACGGCAGTTTGCCTTGCGCGAACTCGACGGCTACGAAGTGGTTGACGCCAAGTACGAACGTGGAATTCTGCAAATAGTTGGTGTTGAGCGAAGAACAGGTCGGTACGACCGTTTTGTTTTCTGGTCGGATGATCAATGGGTGACGCACGCTCACGCGGCAGTCAAAGACGTTACCTTCACCGGACTGAACTTCACGGTCTTGGACAACGGCGTTTGTGTCCAGGTCAATGAGGACGACGACGTTGAAGTCTTCCGCACCGCCGCCAAGAAGAAAGTCATCAGTGATCCCGTCATAGACGGCAGTATGCGCCTAGCCAGCAGCGGGGCGCAGGCGTTGTTCACAAAGGGCGGGAAGCTCTGCTCGATCACTATGGCTCAAAAATAACGGAAGTGACCCTTGACATTTCGGGCAAATCCGTTATACTAAGAGTGGTTGATAGCAGGAGGCTAACATGATCATTCGCACTATTGTGATTGCTGCGCAGTGCGATGTGCGCGGCAGGCTTTTCGTGGCCGCTGAGGTGCTTGCTCCTTCTCGGTCAAGTGAGGATAACATCACGTGCGTGTAGGAGATAATAGCGCGGTATCGTCGTTGGATAGCCTTCTGGCATCTCTGACGAAGGTGAGCAAAAAGCAGTGGCGCGTAACCGGTCACGCCTCGCTTACCCGTCTCGGTTGCGCTACTCAGAGTGAGATCGAGGGAGTACTGAACAAGTACGGTCCTCATTTCAGCTACGCGCTCCAAAACAACTACGTCGTTTTTTCGCTGTTGAAGACCCCCAATCACGTTCTTCTCTGGCAGACGGCTACGGAGATATTGTTCGCTCTTGTTCCGGTGGTTGAGGGTGACGAACACACACCGTATGGTGTGGAGGTGAAGACGAAATGACGCAACAAGACGATAAAGACAAGATCGTGCTCCCCGATGATCCTATCGCCGCGACGCAACAGACGATGACGTTGTGGGTGTCCCGCGACGGACTTGCTTACGTCGATGAAGCTATGGCTCGTTGGCGCGGGGCCACGCACGTTCCGTGCTCAAAGTGCGGCAGTCCGGCGGAGAAGCCGTACACGTACTGTTCTGCCTGCCGCGACAAGCTGAGGCAGGAACGCTTTGATAGCCTTGAGGTTGTTGAATGGGACGGCACATCGCCTCTCATGGAATTCGAGTCCGATCCGTTCTTCTGGGACATGGACGAGGTAGAGGAATATCTCTATAACTGTCTTTCGGAGGAAGGAACTGACTTTGACCCGGCGTCTTTCAGGCTCGTTCTCTGCGAACCGTGTCCTCCGCCACAAGTTGATCTCGATGCTCTTTTTGAGGAGTCGCTTCCAGAAGACAAGTCCGCCGCCGATTTGCCGCAGGCTATATGGGAAGCGGCGGAGGCGTTGAATGAGGCAATTAAGAAGTACGCTCCTTACTCTTGGCGGGAATCAAGAAAGGCCGTACGTCTAGCCCCGGAGTTCCTTGCGGAGATAAAGAAGGCCGTGGAGGATGACGCCGAGTGAAAGTCGTGTGTCCCTATTGCAAACGTGCGGCGCGGCTTGTTACTGGCGACGCGCTCTATCGAAATCGGCCCGATTTGGCCGGTTTGTTTTTCTGGCTGTGCGCTCCTTGCGACGCATACGTGGGGACGCATAACAACAGTCCCGATCATAAGCCGCTAGGTCGCCTCGCCAACGCCGAACTCCGCGACGCCAGAAAGGAAACGCACGCCTTTTTCGATCAGCTATGGCGTAACGGCAAAATGACGCGCAGCGCGGCGTATCTCTGGCTGGCGGAGCAACTGAATCTTCCTGCGAAGAAGTGTCATATCGGCGATTTTGACTTGCCGTTGTGTCGCAAAACCATCCGTTTGTGCAAGAAGGCGCAGCAAGTCAGTGCGGAGGCTACGCAATGATTCTGCACGAAGAACACAAAGACTTGTTTACGGTTCCTGACGACTACTATCTCGCCCATTGTATTGCGGAAGACCTACGAATGGGCGCTGGTATCGCCGTCCCGATGTGCGCGAAGTTTGGATTGAGGAAGGCGCTCGCGCACCAAAATGTAGCTTACCCTACTTGTGTTCTTACGGGGCGCGTCTTCAATCTCATCACCAAGAAGGACAGTTGGCGAAAGCCCTCCTATGCGTCACTGGAATTAGCACTCAGGGAGATGCGCCGCCTTGTTCAAGAGAATGGAGTCAAGAAGATAGCTATGCCGCGCATCGGCTGCGGCCTAGATCGTCTCGAATGGAAGCACGTTAATCAGATGCTTGTGGCCGCGTTCGCGGGCACGGATGTGGAGATTATCGTCTGTACGTGGCCGTAGGAGCAGTTACAGTTTATTTGTCTCTTGACAATAGCTATCATTCCGTTATAATAAGAGTGACTGGCGCGTATTTGGTGTTGCCTTTTTTGGTTGAGTCTGTGTAGATTGGTGTTTCGGAGGAATGTCGTGGCCAAAACTGAACTGAAGACAGTCGTTGTGGTGGACCGTTCAGACCCGGAAAAGAGGTTCGAGAAGCCTTACATGGGCGTCCCGATAGCTTCGTTCACGTTGAACAACGGGATCGTAGAGGCCGTGAGCCACGCTAAGGCCGTTCCGTATCTTGTTGACACGGCGCAGAAGCGGGGTTTGGTCAATCCTCTGTCCCGAGAGCACGTTACAATGCAGGACGGCCTCAAATTCATGGCCGCGCTTCTGGCGCGAGTGGGTACGTCGGCTTACTTGAAGGCTTACGCACTAGGCCCAGACAATTCTGCCGTACGCTTCTCCTTGACTAGCGACGGCAGGTTGGAGTTTGGGTAGTGATCTACGATTGGATCAAGTACGCGCTGGAGAAGCAGGAGCAGAGCGAGTGCAGTCGCGGCTCCGGCAGAGTGGGGAATCGTTGTCACGATCCTGCTACGGGTGAGTTTACGTCGGCGGGCAGAGCAGGTACTGCGCAAGGAGCGGAGGCGTCACAGCACAGGAGCGAAGAAAGGAAGTCCTCCACCAAGGAACGCGAGATATCCCGGAGGCGCGATCAAGGTTACGGCGTGGAATCAAGCGCTTTAGGGGAGAGCGTTTACAAGGCTGCGTCTGACAAGATTAACGCCCTTGGTGCATTGCGCCCCGGCGATACTGCCGGTGTTCATGCGGTGTTAGATAGTGTCTACGACGGCATGGGAATAGGGCGCGTGTTTCACTGGTCTCAGGACGAGCTTTATCACACCCCAGCTTACCAAAATCTTCTTGATCGCGTTAGAGCCGGTAATCTTAGTAAGGATGAGATTATTTCAGAGTTCTTCTCGGCAGCGTTGGACAAGACCGGCGCTGTTCCTGCCGCTGAGCGCGATGCCCTAAAGCAAGCGGCTGATGAATACAACGAAGAGTGTCTTCAGAATGGTATTTCGGTAGCCTCGGTCAAGGCGTCGTACAACTATACTCAAGGTTATGTAGGTCCGGCTGACATTCAAATCTACGAGCAGATAGCGAGCGCTGTGGTTGGTGGGTTGACCTATAAGGGAACGCCTTATTCTACGCTATGGGCGATTAATCTTGCCAAGACCGGCGGTTCCGCGCAGGCGGGGCGCATACAGAATATAGCGCATGAGTATCGTATCGAGGCGGCTGTTGTGAAGGAGTTGTTTGGTATGTTCGCTGTGGAGGAGCGGACTGACGCGCTTATTGCCGACGACTCTGAGGTTGAAAGCTACAAGAAGGACGTGAGTGGATGGCTTGCCAAGTACGCTCCTGACGGAGATTCCCAGATCATCGCAGAAGAGACTGAGATGTTCATTAGAGGGTTGCGCCGTGGGAAATCATTAGTCCTCTTGGGCGTTACTGCTCTTGCCGCTGTGCTCGATCACAAGATCGCCTCTGAAGGAGACGACTTAACTCTTGCAACCGAGCAGCAACTGGAGAGCGCGGCACAAACGCGAGAGACCATTGGGCGCATTAGCGCAAGCACTCCCGACGACATTCCGCTGGGATCACCCGCTAACAAGGCTATTCTCGAAGCCGCGCTCGCGGAGGCGGAACCCGGTGATCGAGAGGAATTAAGCGAAAGCGGCGGTATAAACACTACGTTCTGGCTCACTACAGCAGACGGTAGCCGAGCGCTGTGCAAACTCAATGCGCAGCACGGAACGGCATACGCTGAGGAGGCTGCTTACGACATCGATCAAGTCCTGGGCTTCAATATAGTGCCTCCTACCGCCAATTTGGGCGGCGAATTTGCGCATAAGCATGGGTCATTCCAAGGCGTCTCTTTGCAGACGGACGTTAATCGTCTTGGGTTCCCCGATAACTTTGATATCGCTGATGCGATGCCAGCGGTCAGCACGAATGCGTTTTTGGATAGCGAAGATAGTGGTTGGCTGCACAGAATATTAGCGCTGGATGCGATTATGTTGAACGCGGATCGACACGGCGGCAATATTATGTTGACGGAAAAGGGACGAGTCGTTGCTATCGACAATGGCGGTATGTACTACGGGACGTTCCGAGCAACAAGTTTCGGTTATCCCCTGCACCAGCAACCTATTGCTGACGATGTGTACGAGAAGCTGAAAAACGTGAACGTCAGCGCGTTCCGTCGTACTCTGTTGCGGCACGGGTTTTATGGGAACGAGATCGACGAGCGTGTCAGCCGCCTGCGCCGCCTGGTTCAAGAAGGCGTGTTCGATCTTTATTGATGGAGATGTTTGTGTATGCCCTATGATTGGATACAAACAGCATTCAGGAAAGCCGACGACAAGCCGTGTCAAATCGCTCCCGGTAAACCAGGCAGCAGATGCAAAGACCCTGAAACCGGGCAGTTTACTTCTGCCGCCGGAGCCGCTGAAGGAGAAGAAGAAAAGAAGCCCGAGAAGAAGATCAAAGAAGATGCTTGGGCGGCGGTTCTCGATTCCCAGCAAGGCAAAGCCGCCACGAACATTGTTGAGCGTTTGAAGGACGCCGGGCATGAAGCCTATTTTGCGGGCGGCTGTGTGCGAGACATGCTTCTCGGTCGTGACTGTCACGACATAGACATAGCAACTTCCGCGACGCCGGACGAAGTTTCCAAGATATGGCCCGAATCCAAGTTTGCGGGGGAAGCCTTCGGCGTGTCAAGGGTTCGAGATGGAGATGACGAGTTTGAAATCGCAACCTTCCGGACTGAAAGCGGATATGCGGACGGACGGCATCCGGACGAAGTGAGCTTCTCGACCGCTGAAAAAGACGCTGAGCGGCGCGACTTCACGATAAACGCCTTGTTTTTCGACCCCAAAGAGAAGAAGGTCATCGACTACGTTGGAGGCCAACAAGACCTGGAAAACGGCGTCTTACGCGCCGTAGGCGACCCTAATGACCGATTTGCAGAGGATTATCTCCGTATGCTCCGCGCCGTCCGTTTTGCGGCGCGTTTCGGCTTCGAGATGGACAAGAAGACTGCCGACGCCATAAAGAGCAACGCGGACAAGATCACGGGCATCAGCCAAGAGCGTATAACCGACGAGTTAGGGAAGATGCTTCAAACGCAACATCCGGGGCAAGCACTCCGGCTGCTCGACGGTTTGAACCTTTTGGATAAAGTGCTTCCCGAGATGGCCGCCACGAAGGGTATTGAGCAGCCGGAAGACTTCCACCCCGAAGGTACGGTATGGGAACACACGCTTTTGATGCTGGATAAGCTGGAACCTAAAGGCGATCTGGTCTTGACGTGGGCTACTCTCCTTCACGACGTGGGCAAGCCTAAGACACAAGCCTTCAACGACGCCAAACAGCGGATCACGTTCCACAGACATGAGGATGTCGGGGCCGAGATGATAGGAGAGATTGGCAAGAGGATGAGGCTCAGCAACGCTGATGTTGAGGCTATCCAGTGGCTTGTTGAGCATCACTTAGTGCCGACGTACGCCAAGGACATGAAGTTGTCCAAGCTCAAGCGCATTATGGCGCATCCTCTGTTCGACCGGTTGCTGGCCCTTCATCGCGCCGATGCTGTGGGAAGCAACGGCGATCTTTCGGATTACGAGTGGCTCCGGCGCAAGAAAGAAGAGCTTCCTCCCGAACAGGTGAAGCCGAAACCGCTCTTGACCGGACACGACCTTATTGCGATGGGCTTCTCGCCCAGTCCAATATTCAGCGAGGTCTTGACGGCTGTACAGGACGCGCAACTAGAAGGAACGATTCGTTCGCGGGACGACGCTCTCGCCCTGGCTAGACAAGAAGCAGAACGGTTGGCCCGCACCAAGAAGGCTATCGATTGGGTCAGCAGAGGTTTTCCGTCCTGAAAATCCCCTTGACATTTCCTCGCGCTCCGTTATACTAGACATAGACGGTCAGAGAGGAGTTTGTCTAATGGCTTGCGACAGCAAGGAATTATTGCAGGAACGTTGGTGCGCCGCGTGGGTCGATGGCCGTCCCGATGTCCGAGACAGTACGTTCGAGTTGCTTTGGACGTTGTACACCGGGCCGGGACGCTGTTATCACGGGCCGCGTCATCTTGTGGACTGTCTGGGTGTGCTGGATCGCTACGCACCGAGAGCAGCCGTGTTTAACAAGAACACGGTAGAGTTGGCGCTCTTTTTCCACGATGCGTTTATGGGAGTTATGGCCGCCAGTCAGCGCGTAGTTGGCGGTGTTGATGCTGCGTCTGGCGAACGCGCAAGCGCCGATTTTGCGGGCGCGATTTTTACGAGTGTAGAGTGTCCGGAGACGGCGAGGGCCGTAATCAACTGCGTTCTTGCCACACAGCATTTCGGAGATGGGTTGTACATTCCGAGTTGGGAAACGAACATCACGCACGACGTTGATCTTCACTGTCTGGCCACGCCGTGGGCAATATTCAAGGCAAACACGAGGTACATTCGACAGGAGTATCTTCAGTACTCCGATGAGGAGTTTTGTGCGGGACGCCTGCGGTTCTATAAGGACATGGCTTCCCGGCCTCGGCTCTACTTGTCTGCGGAGTTCGCGCCGTTGGAGCAGGTAGCCAGAGTTAATCTACAAAAGGCGATTCAAGAAATGGAGAGTCTCGATGAGCGATAAAGAGGCTGTTTTGTGTCCAAGAGCGTGTCCTGATTGCGGCGTTGAGCCGGGACAACCGCATTTGACGGATTGTGATGTTGAGCATTGTTCTGTTTGTGGCGGTCAGCGGCTAGGCTGCGACTGCAAGGGACACGACCCGCTGTTCGCCCGCTGGACTGGCTTCTGGCCTGGCGTGTTGGAGGCGAACGCGCTCGGTTTGGAGGACTTGAATGCCTTTTACGTGCGGGGGTTGCATAAGCTGTTTTTCGTTAAGCCTCAACCAGAGCGTCTTTCTATCGAAAATGCGGCGATAAGAGACTATCCTGCCGCCGCATTCGGGGAGCTTGTGCGCGATGTTCTTGCGCGGGAACAGAACGGCGTGTGGCCCGGCGGCGATGTTCCTGCGTGGGTGGAACAGCTTACCCCTGATGTGCAGGACAGCACCGGCGTAAAAATTCAAGTAGCAGTAGAACGGGTTAAGCGAGAGGCGCTAGAGCGTTTTGTTCGTTTTGCCGACACGCGCTCATGAACAACTCCGAACAGACTACCTATGTAAATGCGCGGGACTACACGCGCTTAGTGCTGGCAGGTAAGGAGTCGTTCATAACGCTAGGGCCGCGTTATCTCGCTCACCTAGACGCGACCGCTAGATTGAGTCGTAGCAAGGCGTGGAATGATTTTCAGAGGGAAACCAGCACGCTGTGCGTAAAGTTGTTAAGAGACGGGCGGTTGGTAGTTTACGACAACGATACGCAGTATGAGGTTGTGGCTACGCCCTACGGCCAATTAGTCTGCAACTGCAAGTGGGTCTTCTCGCCGAAGTTGGTAGGCGATACTCCTTTTGTTCAGCTTGGGTTGTGCCGCCACGTAGTTGCTGTTCAATGCAAGGATCGTTGGCACGTTCCGGTAAAACGGGTTTTTCCCGCCGATTTGTGTGTTGAAGGCGGGAATCCGGAACATCGTGTCGTGTTGACTGAGGGGGCATTGTTGCGGCAGCGCCTTGCAACTACGGCGATGCTGCGAAATCTCAAGCACTGGGATGCGTTTGTTAAGCGAGCGGATTCGTGGCACGTCTTCAACGTGAGTTTGTCTGGCTGGCTTTGTCTCAAACAACAGCGCGGTAGTCTGCAAGCGTCTGTGTGGGGCGACGGCGCAGGAGAATTGCAATGCGACTGTCATCGATACAAGTTACTCGACGATAGTTGCCCCGACGCGCCCTACTATCAATTCGGTATGTGTGAACACGTCGCGTCCGTGGCTTTCAGTGGTCGCTGGGTTCCGGTGAAATCGAGCTACAAACAGAACGAGTGGCTTCCCGCAATAACCCCTCTTGAACGAGACGACGATGACGGATGACCAGAAGCCTATTCCTGTAACCTTCGAGAACACAGGCATTTATAGACGGCTGATCACTACCGCTGAGCTTATGCGCTCCAGCGAGTTCCGCGAGTCTCTGGCTATCGTACCGCAGTTGAAGGTCGTTGGTTGGCGGGATGGTAACATAGGCTTCTTCTCGACTGTACTGCCTCCCTCCAGCGGCGAAAGTAGTTTCCGTAACATCTTTTCCGAAGGCAGGGCTGTTGGGGACTATACGACGCAGCATTTGAGGATTCCCGGCGCTATTCGTAGCGTGTTCCCTGTTTGGCGTTGGCCCGAACGAAAACGGTTGTGGTGCGGTTGTTTGTCGGCAGACACGGCAGAATCTCTCGTCGGGCTGCCCATGTTCGAGGGTATGTGTCCGCACATTCTGGCGGCATTGTTGTTTGATTTGTCCGTTCCGGCTCAGTCTTCTGTTCTGTCTCGCGCTGTGGCCTCTTACCATCGGCATACGGTGTTGTTGAGCGCGGCTCTGACAGCTTATACTATTCTCTATGATCCCAAGCCCGCAGGAAGCGCTTTGGTCAGGAATCTTCTGGCTTTGGCGCAGGTCGGCAAAAATCCTCTTGACGTGATGCTTGCTGAGTAGTAGCTTAAAGACAGCGGATGGTTCTCACCCGCCAATTGCCTCCAGGCGGTCAGGGCGTGCCCCCACCTTGGCCGCCTTTTCTTTTGGCGATTTTTGCAAAATGTCTCTTGACATTATGCGTATCTCCGTTATACTAGGAACAGACGCTCTTTGATAACTTGATTACGGACGACCCAATGAGACGTAGCCCGGTAGAGTAAATGGTTGAGATGCCTGCTTTGGGCAGGCGTCTCAATACCGACTCTCGGAGGTGTCTCAGTAGTAGTTCAACTAGAACAGCCGAGCGTACCCATAGCTCTGCGCCCGGAAGATGAAGGTAGAATCCTTCCTCGTCCGACCAGTTTTTGAGTCGAATGCCAGCGAGGGACTACATGCCCCGTTGTGGACTACCAAACGTCTCTTGCGATCCTCGTCGACTCAGTTCTCTTTCGGGACGATAGTACAACGGCAGTACGCCGACCGCGAGGCTCGGAAATTAACGGTTCGACTCCGTACTGTCCCGACCAGTCAACAGCGTCTCTCGACAAGCGCGTACCGGCGGCAGTCGAATGTCGAGAGGTAGTTCCGGCGCACAAGAGTACGTGCCGCCGTGCTTGATCAACACGGTTGCTGTGCGTTATAACTCTTTGCTCATCCACCACGTGTGGAAGGAGTACCTGCGCCGTCTTTCGAGGCGGCGCATGACGTTTTGCCCACGGCGTGTGGCTTTGTAACGCGCCGCCGTCTGTTTGGACATTGGAATCCTTTCCACGGAGACCGGCGTTGCCGCGCCGGTCTTTGTAAGCAAACGGAGCGTAGCTCAGCTTGGTAGAGCGCTCGGCTTGGGACCGAGAGGTTTTCGCGGGTTCGATTCCCGCCGCTCCGACCATCTTTTGGCCGAATGCCGTAGGGAGTACATGTTACCTGCCCCCGCAAGGGAGCGCCAAAACAAACCTCTCTACACCCTCGTCGGCCATTCTTCTTCGTCGGAGTGTAGCTCAGCCTGTGTAGAGCGCGTGGTTCGGGACCACGAGGTCGCGGGTTCAAGTCCCGCCACTCCGACCACTTTCTTCCGGGGTGTAGCTCAGTCTGGTTAGAGCGCCAGTTTGGGGTACTGGAGGCCGCCGATTCGATTTCGGCCACCCCGACCATTTCGTTGCGGTGTTACGTCGCTGTTGTAGCGATGCTTTTTCGTAGTTTTTACAGGAGTTGTGTGATGGACGATCAGAAGATGGATACTGGTGTTGTTCCGCAGTACACGTTGTCGCAGGACGAATTCATTGCTCAATTTATTGTGCGTGGTCCGCAGAGTCTGAAAGTTCCTGACGGACTCAAGTTACCGTTTACAGTTTCGTTGGTGGCTATCGGACCTCATAATGTCGATTACTATTTGGGTGCGACGGGTCGAAACCGGAATATTAGTCCGTATCGTGTTAATATGTACAGCAGGGACATGCTTAACAAGCAGTGGCCCTTGCTTCCAGATGCTATCATCATCGATGCCGCTGGACGGGTGCGTAATGGTCAGCATCGCTTGGTGGCATTAAAGAAAACTGGGGCTACGTGTGTCTTTCTTGTTTTTCAGTACAACGACACGGTGATTGATGGATGCCGCGCAGACGAAGCCGCTTTGTCTGTTCTTGATAGTGGCAAAGCCAGAACTGCAGGAGACAACCTGAATCTGCTGGATGAAATCAAGCGCGGAACCGACAAGAGCGCGGCGGCGCGAGTTATCCAAGTGTTTAATATGAAGCGCATTTACGCGAATTCCAGCTACTCCAAAGGCGACGTGTCGAACTTAGAGCTTCGCCAATTCGTGAAAGAGAATGACGCCAGCCTCACGGACAGCCTGGTTAGAGCGCAACCCTACGAATCTATAGTGAAAGGTCTGCCCAGAGCGTGGGTAGTGGCTTTTCACTTTCTGGCCAAAGAAAAAGACAGCGATCTTGTTGATCCTTTCTTCGAGGCCGCATTCAAGACCGGCGGCTACAGTAGCTCTCTCGGCAGAATGCTGCCTAATCTGGCCGAACTGAACACCAAACTGTTGAAGCAGTATCGTTCTACCACCAAGCACACGCCCGGATACCTTTTCGGCCTGCTGGTCAAGGCGTGGAACGCTATAAAGACGGATGAAGTGATTAAGGTATTTCGCATGGGCGACACCGAACAGGTTCCCCCTCTGCTTTGATTGTTTTGCTGGTTGTGTGGCGGGATAGTGAAAAGGCATCACGCGACTCTCATAAGGTCGAATAGCGGGATCGATACCCGCTCCCGCCACCAATTTCTAGGAGATGTTATGCCTCCAACGTGTAACAGTTGCTCCGCAGCCTTGACAGACGGTCTTCGAGCCATATTGGAGAGCGCCCGCTCAATTCTGGTTCAACACGCATGGGAAGACGCGGTAGCTGCATTACAGAAGGGCGATGAAACCGCGTTGATTCAGCTTGTAAAGGACGCGGATACGGACGATCTCCGAGTCATCATCGTCTCGCTCTTGCACGAACGAAGGACAGCCGCGCCTGCGCCGCCCCCGAACACACAACAAGAAGCGATTTCGGCGGCGCTGCGGGCCGACCGAGACAACGCCAAACAGCACCTGGCCGAATCTCAGCGCAAGCTTCAGCAGTTGGAAACCGGCTTTACAACTCTGCAAATGTCTTACGCGAAAAGCCAGAACGCCGACGCAGCATTGCGCGAAGCCATCCGACAGCTTGTAAAAGTCCTGTGATTCTTTCGATTTCCCTCTTGACATTCTGTTCCTCTCCGTTATACTAGGTGTAGAGTCGTTTGACGTAGCTCTTTGACAACTCGGACCGCGAGATTCGTGGGGACGTAGCTCATTTGGGAGAGCGCCTGTTTTGCACGCAGGAGGTAGGGGGTTCAATTCCCCTCGTCTCCACCATAGACCCTAATGCGGGATAGAGTAGGTGGATACTCAACGGCCTCATAAGCCGTTCACGCCGGTTCGACCCCGGCTCCCGCTACCATTTTCTACGGGCGCGACAAGAATCGACAGGATGGAAGATGTCTGTGTTGCATGTCGAGATCGCCAGGAATCTCGTAAAACGCCTGACAAAACACAAGTGCCGATAACATCGTGCAATTCCCCAGCCGCGAAGCGGTTGGGCTTGCTGCCTAACAAGAGGCAACACGTCTGCTTGCGGAAGCCCGCGTCTGTTTGCAGGCGTCAACTAGCGGGATCGGTCTTACGTCAGTTCTCTTGGGCGTAAGGGCTAAAGCTTTAGAGATGGCGCGAAGGAAACCCCGCTGGCCGGGGTTCTTAGCGCGAGACACAATAGGCCAGCTAAACATGTAGCAAGCGCAGAAGGAACCATTTCTGGACGGGGGTTGCAATGCCCCCCGCGTCCACCATTCACATCGGGACGGCTGCCACACAACACGTCATGGGCCGACGCTCCATTGACGGCGAGGTTATGCCTTCCTCAGCCGTCCCGATCACTTTTCTCCGCGCAAGCGGGGATGTGCCAGCCGCTTTTCTCCCCATTTCGCGTCGGTTCGCCGACGCTTACTGAGCCTGTAGGCCGGGCGCTGCTGCCCCCGCAGCCTCGGCCCGGCTCGGTGTAACTATCTGCTCCCCCTAGTAGCGACAAGCGAACGGGCGCAGGGTCGTCTCTGCAGAGATTGCCCTTGCTCTTGAGAGGCCGCGTTTGCCACAGCGCCCAACGGCACTGCGACAGCGGAAGGGACACAGAGCCGACTTTCGCGCCTAGGCCACGAGAGTCGTCTCACAGTCAGGCGTCAGTCGACCGGCATGCAGTCTCGAACTGACCGGCCTCTCGTTACTCAGGCGTCCCTGTCCGCCGAGATGTTTGACAGGGTGGTGGAGTCGGCAGGACCGTCTCGGCGGTTCCGGCCCCCAAGACTTACCCGCCATGTGCGGGAAAAGATCGGACGCCGTCCTGACTCGGCGGCGTCTGCAACAAAAACGCGGGCATAGCCCAATGGTAGGGCTACAGCCTTCCAAGCTGTTCATTGCGGGTTCGAGTCCCGCTGCCCGCTCCATTTTTTTCTGGTCGCGCTGTTAAGATAGCTATGACGGGGTGAACAAAGAAACGGCCAAGCCAAATTACAACACATTCTAGCCCGTCTCCGGAAAATAACAGCGCGACCACCGGTTTTCCGGCGCAGGAGATCGATATGTCTGTGTCGTGGCAGGACGTTAAAGACTTCGCCTTCGTTGGCTCGCTGTGTGTGGTCGTTGTCATAGGCAGCGTTGCGGTTGTAATCTATCCGTTCTTGTGGTGTTGGATACATATGGGAATGCTTGGCGTGCCGCTCGGCGTTTTCTCAAGCGGCCTTGCGTTGTTTCTTCTGCTCGATGCTTTTCAGGGGCCATAGCTCAGTTGGGAGAGCGCATCCCTCGCATGGATGAGGTCGCGGGTTCAACTCCCGCTGGCTCCACCATCATTTTCTCGCGGGCGGTACAGGGGATCGTTATTCTCCCTCCAGATAGCGATCTCCCCCGCCCCTCCAAAGGAGTACGCATGGCTAGGACGAAGAAGGCCCGGTCGGAGACGCCTCAGATGGCTCCGCAGAAAACGTCGCAGGAACAATTCACCGAACTGTGCGCGGCAATCGTTAGCACGGCCAGGCTGTCAGGAGAGCTTGACAAGGCCGGTTTCGTAGTGCATAGTGTTTACAATCGTGTGGACTCATCGCTCGTAAAGGCTGTCCACAAGGCATCCGGCGCTGCTGTATCGGGCGTCGTGTTCAAAGGCATCTCGGCAAAAGACCGTGCTGCCAGGCGAGCGGCGGAAGCCGCTAATAAGTAGGACGCTGTGGGGCCATAGCTCAGTTGGGAGAGCGCTAGTCCGGCAGACTAGAGGTCGCGGGTTCAACTCCCGCTGGCTCCACCACTTTCACTGTGCCAGATACAGTAACAGAGCAGTTCGACAAGTTCGTTAGGGATTCGTTGTTTGAGCCGTTCGACGCCGTGCCTCGCATTGGCAACAACCACGGCTTTCGCGTCACGAAGGTTGGTGATGTCCAAGGCTCAACCAAAATCGAAGCCGTTCACAAAGCTACTGGGCGGGAGTTCAGCGCAGTAGTTCATAGCGGCGGTCGCGGTCCGATTGTTCGATCAGAAGCGATAAACAAATAGCGGTCATCGCCCAACGGTAGGGCACTACCTTGCCAAGGTAGCCATTGCGGGTCCGAATCCCGCTGACCGCTCCAACCAATCAACGCTAACCTGTTATGGGAAGGCGACGATGAATACCGGCGCACTACACAAGAGCGTACTGGAAACAGTGCGCTCTTTCTTTTTGCCCCTTGACAAATTGTTGAAGTCCGTTATACTAGGTGTAGGCGAGCGACGAATCTCCACAAAGGTTCTGTCCAGACGTATCCGAACTGAAACGTCACGTCAGTTCCGTCGCTCGCCTCTTTTTTTAATGATGATTGATCCAGAACGCGATCTCGTAAATCAAAAGCTCGATATGTCCCCCGCGCACCCGGACGCGCTGCGGTGGATAGAGAGCTATCTCAAGTATCGTTTTGGCGACTGGGCGTTTGAATGGTTTCAGGCCGAACACAAACAAATGCCCAACGCTTCTGTTCTTGATGTAATCAAGGCCATTAAACGACGTGTCTTGGAGCGTTACGAAGCCGAGCGGCTGGGTAACATTCCGTTTTAGACCGCGTGTTATGCGCGGAAGGAGTTGATCATGCCGAATCCGTCCTTGGAACAACTGCAACAAAATGCCGACGATCCTGCTGTACGACTCTTTAATCAGTTGAATCGTCAGACCGAAGAAGCGCGAGCGCTCGGTCTTGCTGAAGAAGGCGTGTCTCCCCTTGATGTGCCAAAACTGTCTTGTCCGGGCTGTTTCTGTGACACAGAGCCTCTTTCCGAAGTCGGGTTCTGCCGTCGGTGTATGGACAGGATGCGCTTTTATGGCTTGGCTGTACCCGCAATCGATATGATGAATGCGATTCGAGAATGCGCCTCAAGCGCGTTGGCGGCGATCAATTCCGGCAAACCGGACACGCTCCTTACCGCCCGCAGACAAGTGGAAGAGATTGCTCGTTATACTTACCGAGCAATCTGGCTGCGGGCTTTGGAGAGACTCGAAGCCAAAGAGCGTCATCAAAAGGAGGCGGAAGCGTCGCCGGAGAACATCAAACGGTTTGTTCGCTCGTTGTACGACAAACCTCTCGCAGACGCGCACAAGCACGCCTTCGAGCGTCTTGCTCAGACCGAGGATGTTCTTTCTGACGTTGACAAGTTGTTGTCGAAGGCTCTTGGTACTGTCTCATACCTGGCGCGGGAAAAGACCACAAAGGCCGGGCGCAAAAAGGCGTCTCAGAATGCGCGGAAAGCGATCATTGCTGCAAAAGCTCGCTATGCCGCGTTGCGCAAGCCTTCGGCAGACTCCGGGCATCTGGGTGATGTAGTATCTCAGACCGTTGAGTGTTCCGCTCCCGCAGACACGACTGTTTCTCCGAAGAAGATTGCAGCCCTCGCCAACAAACTGTCCGACAGAGAGTTCGAGGAACGTACGTATCCTCGAGGGCGTGTGCCCGGCGAGGCTCTTGTACACGATGTTCGGGGTCGCGTTCGGCTCGTTTCGGCGAGACGAGGACTCCGGTTGCCCAAAGCTGCAAAGGGAGCACAGGGACGCTCGTTGGATATAGTGAAGTTTGACCCTGCTACTGGCCGCGAAGCTGTTGAAGCCGAGCCTGTGGCAAAGGCTCCGGCGGGCAAAGCCAAGAAAGGAAAAGCTGTATGAGCTTCGAGGAAGGTGTTTGCAAGAGATGCGGCAAAACGACGCTGATTACTTCCAACGGGAGGTTGTGCCAAGACTGCTTGAACAACCGGGTAAGGAACTACCTGACTACTTTGACGACAACAAATCGTCCGCCGTGGGCGGAAGTCGTCTCCAGCAAGTCAGTGACGGCCCTGGCCGCTCTTGCGGGCGCAATGGAAGTTATGGATCGCCTAGCCAAGAAGGTTCCTGAAAAGGACGTGATCGAGTTGCGCTCATCACTGCTCAAGGCCGTCTCCGCGCTCAAGGAACTTACGCATCTGTCTGAGGCCGCGTTGCATCCGGAAGAAGAATGCGACGCCGAGTGTCCGGTCACGCAGCGTCTGGCCGAGATTGAAGCGGCGCGTAGAGTCGAACCCGCCGAGACGCCAGAGGCGTGTCTGGACGAAACCGAAGACGAGCAAACGTCCTCTTGACAAACTCTTTTCCGCTGTTATACTAAGGGAGACGGTAAAGGAGCAATAATGTCTCAGAAACGGTTGCTATTCATGTGTGTGGCGAACTGCTGCCGCAGTCAGATGGCGGAAGGACTGTTTCGAGATGAGATTCCGGACGTTCAGGTTTTCTCTGCGGGTCTGTCGCCGTGGCGGGTTGATCCTAACGTCATCCAACTGTTGGAACGAGAAGGGCGGCGGACGGACACCTTGATCTCGAAGCATCTGCGCGATTTGACGTTCAAGCCAGACGCAATAATTGTTCTCGACGCGAGAGTTATGGCCGCTCTTATGTCAGATTGTTACGCATATTTGCACGACGTTCCGATTCTCCTCTATCCGATTGATGATCCGTATGTGGGCGATTTTCTGATAAACCTTACCGACGCGCAGCGGAAGTGCTATAACCGCATGGTCAAACGCCTTCTTGCGCTCCGAAACAGCGGCATCATACACGCTTTGGGAGTTTCCAAATGGACAAAGTAATTGTTTTGGCTGGGAAACCGGTGGCAGTCGCCGCCACGGAGGAGTTAGAGGAAGAGATGGCTTCTCTTGGCACAACGTCATGGGTAGCCTTCTCGATGGCGGAGGATCACGGCTTGATCATGTCGTGGACGAAAGCCGATAGTCCGCTGCTGAAGCCCCTGGCAGACTCTTGTGTGCTTTTGGCTGATGTGGCAGCGCCTATTCTGACGGAAGAAAACATCGCCAAGGCCATGTTGAATCGAGAACCGTTTGTAGTCCTGAACGCCGGAACTGCCGCCGAGACGCCTCTGGATGACGCGCTGATTGTTCTCATTGCGCGGGCTTTCATCGTCAGAGAAGAAGGCGAACTGGAACAAACGCCCGAAGGTGCGCCGGAAGGTTTCACCGTCACGAAGACGGGCTACCGCTACAAGCCGGTGGATGTCGAACGGGCCTGGCGCGTAATGATCCTTGACGCGGCAGAACGCCGCATTGTCGCTTCGTGGGGCGAGTTCTGTGCCTCGTTTGACGAGTGCGAGGAAGCTCTCTTGGAGCACATGGAATCTCTTGCTCAAGAAAGGAAGTCATAATGTCCTCGTCAAACGAACCGCCGGTTTTGCTGAAACGGACCTATCAGAACACGCCGTTAGATGTTGTCTTGGCCGATTGCGTTGACGTGATGATACGGAACGGGTGTCCGCTACCGGATGATACGAAAGACCCCGTCGCTCTTTTGATTGTCGCTTGCAAACATTTCAAGAACGCCGAGGAAAAATGCAGCCAGCTTAAACTTGATATCGCCGCTCTGGAAAAAGAGCTTGATGACATCGACGACGATAAGGATGAGGAACGCGCAGAGATGGATCATCTCAAAGAGACGGTGCGGAAAGTCCGCGATCTTGTCATCGATGCGTAACGCCCGCTGAGATCAACGGCGATTATCCGAAAATTCCCCTTGACATTCTCTGTATTTCTGTTATAATAATAGTATCGGACAGACAAACCTTTTTGGAGGACACTCGGATGCGCGGGAGACAATTCAGAATCATCAACGCCACGTGCTGGCGTTCGGATGACATTCGCAAAGTCGTAGTCAAAGCGATGGAGCAGGACGGTGTTGATCCGCAGGGATATACTGTCAAGGTCGAGTATGCTCGCGGCAAGCGATATCACGGGCGCGGCAGTTACACGTCCAAGTGGATCAAGCTGATAGTCCCGCGAGCAACGTACTTCAAGGGGCAGGACGATCCTACGCTGGACGTGGCGATGGTCGCTCGAATCGCCATTCACGAATTCGGACACAATCGCGGCTTGCATCATAGCGACATGTCCCCCTGGTGGGAATTCGAGGTTCCGTGGACTGCGGACATGCGGATTCGCCTGAAAGATTCCGCCAAGCCTAAGCCGCCGCGTACCGGAGGGCAACTTCGGGAGGAGCGTTACTGGAAAGCCAAAGACACGCTGATCAAGCACACGACCGAGTTGCTGCGGTTGGAAGGCATCCTCAAGAGCAAGCGGAAGCTGATCAGCAAATGGCGGCAGAAAGTGCGCTATTACGAGCGCGTGTTCGACAAGCAGGCGGCGGCTCCTGCGGTCAAGGAGCCTCCGTGCTCGCTCAATTGGAGTGGCGGGTTCACAGTGCGCGTGACTGCCGCGCAGGTGTGTGTTGCGAAGCGCGTCAGTGAGAAGTGTGGTGAGTACTGCAACGTCGAAGACTTCCGGCGCGAGAACGGGTTGTCTAAGACGCCTTCCTACGTGCCGTGTCTCGATGAGTGTACTACTGACCGTCATCCTCATGGTGCTTTGTGCATTCCATCCGACGGCGAGGTCATAGAACTTGTTGCCTTGATGTTGGATGATATTGCGGAATTGGATGATAGCCGTGCGGCCCGAAACCTTGCGAAAGTCGTACGTGACGGATGGGCGGCACTCTCCAAACAGAAAGGATTAACGTAGTGAACGCGGCAGAAGGCATTATCGTGTACGGCATAGCACTCTCGGATACGGTTCAGTATCCTTGGGGCAGCCTCGTTTTTGAGGAGTGGTTCGCCAAGACCGAAGGGATTGCGTGTTCTGCCTATCGAGACAAGCGCGACTTCTGGGTCATGGCGAGAACGGTGTTTTCTGCTTGCCCGGTACGCTTGATATTTCATGGGACCGAGAAGAAGCGCCTGTGTGTCTTGGCGGCTGTGGACAGTTTCGTTTATGCTTTGGGCGAGTCTCCCAAGGAAATCAAAGCGGAGGCGTTCTCGCGCAACAAACGACGCAAGTGGCGCGAAGACCTCCGGGTGTTCTGCGAGAAGTACGGTGTTCCCTTTGAGGAACCCAAGCTCCTGTTGTGTGCGCGGGGATAATCGCTAATGGATTGGATCAACAGAGTAGCCCCGAATCTCTTTGCGGTTAGCCAAGAGAAGGAAGACCTTAAAAAGGCATTCCGCGAGTGGTTTTTCACCTTCAAAGTCTTCGATTGGAAGGACTCTGTCAAGGTCTGCGATATCTGCGGCAACAAGCGTCTTCGGTATCACTACGAGATGAGGAACAGTTATAACGGGGCCAAGCTCTCCATAGGTTCGGATTGCATTCTCCATTTCTTAGAGGAGCTGGGCGTCTTGCTCCCAGACGCTGACGGAAACGAGTTGACCGAAACAGAAGCAGCAGCCTTGTTCAGAAAACTGCTGTCCGCCAAGAAGACAGAAGAACAGCGGAAACGAGATGAGGCTGACAGATTGGAGCGCGAACGGCAGGCACAAGCAGAAAGAGCGCGGAAAAAGGAGTACGAACTTCTTAAGCGGGCGGAAAGAGATAGGGCGCTGCGTTTAGAAGAAGAGCGTCAGGCGCGTATTTTCATCGCGTTTAGCGCCCTTCGCCGAGCAGGTCATCCTCAATACGCCGAATCATTCTCCGCTTATTTTGCGGAGCACGGCGCACTTACACCGAGGCAGCTTGCTTATCTCTTTGCCGCACTTCCTTTTGATTACCGTCTTGTCTATTCGGATTGGACAGTCACCGTCGATACGGAGGAACACAGAGATCAGTTATTGCAGCTTTCTCAACGGCGTCTCAAGATTATTTGGCCCGTGCTAACGGACGAACAAAGGGCGTGGTGCTATTACAACAGGAACGACGTACCCTCGCCTCACCTTGACAAGGCTGAAGAAGATGATACCCTTGTGTTGCGGAATGATTATCGTTCCGAGAAAGGAGCTTAGTCGTGATACAGCGTTACGGCAATATGTTCGAGGCGTTCTTCCAACGGACGCCCAAAGGCAATGTCACGTGCCCCATCAACGAAGTCCTCTTGGTCACGGCGGGGTCTGTCGTACAGAACGGCGTTTTGTTGATGGAAACCGGCGCGGCGCAGCAACTGCGCTCGCTTCTTCCCGGTATCGATGCTCGGTTCGGTCAGATAATTGTAGAGATGGGGGTCGCGAATGCGCAGTACGGCGTTATCGTTACCGATATCTTTATGGGGCGGGAATTTCTTGGCACGTTTGGCTTGTTCCAGACGCGAATCAACCCGCGCCAGCGGGCTGATGCGGATATGATCTTTGCGTCTGCGCAAGCTCTTTTCGCAAAGGCTAATGAGTACGCCAACGTCACGTTTCACCTGAACTTCCCCGGCATAGGGCACGGCGGTTTGGTACAGCGCAAACAGGAGATTTTGGGTCTGTTGCAGCAGTTTCCGTCTAATGTTCACGTGTGGGAGTTGCAGGCCCCGCCGGGCGTCGTGACCGTCAACCCCGCGCAGTTACAGAAGGCCGCTGTCGATCTTCAAGAGCAAACGCACCGAATTGCCGAACAGACGCTTATGAAGCCGGGTCAGCAATCGCCTCTGTTTGGACAGCCGGGGGCCGCGCCGCCATCGGCAGACGTGGCGTTTTTCGACCCGTCGTTGGACTACGGCGGGGAACCTGTGCCTCCTATCTGGAGACAGCAAGCTCCTATTCCTCCCGCACCAAATCGTCTCTCGACCGCGCCGCGTCCTTTCGTGCCGCAGCCTCCGGCTCCCGTGCGAGAAGGCCGCAGTCAGCAAGTTTCCTACGACGACACGTTTCCGTTGACGCAGGCGGATGAGGTCGTAACCCGCCCGCAGGCGCGTCCACAGGGAAACCTCATTCTTCCAGGCGACTCTCGTTTCGCCCCGCCCCCGGTGGCTCCAACAGCGCCTTACGTCGGCCCTGTGTCGCTGGACGGCACGCCGTTGTCTCCACAACAGCAACATCTTGCGTCTCCTGCCGAGGGGCGTCGCGCACTCCACTGTCAGGGTTGTGGGCGCACCGTTTACACCACGAACGTCTTTTCTTCCTTCATAACGTGTCCGAAATGCGGGTCAAGAACGCCGAATGATGATTAATTCCGCTTGACATTTCGCGGGACGCTGTTATACTAGGAATGACGATGGTAGGTATAGTGTAGAGGATTCGCACGGATGGCCGTGGCCCATCAAGCACGGGTTCGATTCCCGTTACCTACCCCACTTTTGGGCGAGTGTCGGAAAGGCAGACGAGCCAGTCTCAGGCACTGGTGCGGGAAACCGCGTGGGAGTTCAAATCTCCCCTCGCCCACCACTTCTTGGAGATCAGCGTTATGCTGATGCTGAGGCGTGTTTCAACTACCCACCAACCGCCCATTTTCTCCCGCCCAATTTGATAGAACTTTCTGGTGCGCGGAAACTACGTACTGTTGCCCGCAGCGACAAAGGAGACAGGTGTATGTTCAAAGGAATCGTGATCGCGTGTGATGTGCCGTTCGAGAAACTCCCAGTTCTCGCTCGTTCTACGGGACAGCTAGACGGCGTGGCCGGGTTTAAGATCGGGTCTCTCCTAGCCCTCGAAGCGTCCTTGCGCAAAACGGTCGCGGAGATTAACACACTTTCCGATAAGCCTGTGATCTACGACCATCAAAAGGCGGGCACTGATATTCCGCAGATGGCTGAACCTTTGCTGAGTATGTGCGCCCGGTCGGGCGCAAGAGGAACGATCATTTTTCCTTTCGCAGGCCCCGATACTCTCCGGCATTGGTGTCGTGCGTGGCGGAGGCTGACACAGAACTGTGTGCACGATCTCATCGTAGGCGCAGTGATGACGCACCCGGAATTCTTAGTGTCCGAGGGCGGTTTCCTCTCCGATGACATGCCGAAGCGTGTGTTCACAGAGGCGCTTAAGTGCGGCGTCCGCAGCTTCGTTTTGCCCGCGACTAAACTGCATTATGCGACTGTTTTGTGGGACGCCTACAACTCTACCGAGTGTCCGGGATTTGAGGGAGAGCCGATCAACGTTTATACGCCCGGACTCGGAAGGCAGCAGGCCGAGGTCGACGAAGCCAAAATCTACATCGGCAAGGTTCCTCCGTTCGACTGGTATCCCATCATCGGCTCCGCGATTTACGGCGCAGAAGACCCTACGGCGGCGGCGAAGGAATGGATTGAGAAACTAAAGCCATGAGTATCACACCTAAGTTGTGGAGTGCTCGGCAGTAGACAGAACCTAAGTTGTGAAATGAAAGGAAGCCGTAGGATGAACAAGAACTCTCCCGTCGGACATGTTGTTGTAGACGCATTGGTACGCTGCGACGCCCTGCGTATCAGCACTATCAAACCGTTCACGCTCAAGAGCGGCTTGCTGAGTCCGGTCTACTTCGATTGCCGGAAACTCATCAGCGATCCCGCTGTTATGAGTCTGGTCACGGGTCTCTTTCATTATGCCCTTGCTGAGTTTGACTACGAGCCGAGGCGCGGATACATCCTGCTGGAGAAGCCTCCTTTCCCCGTCATCGCGGGCGGCGAGAGCGCAGGAATACCGTTCGCCACACGTCTCGCAGCTTCGATGGGTCTCTCCTCGGCCTACGTCCGCAAGGCGCAGAAAGAATACGGTACGAAGGGCAAGGTCGAAGGCGCGTCGGTCGAAGACCGCCGTGTGGTTCTGGTCGAAGACCTGATAACAGACGCGGGCAGCAAGCTGGAGTTCATTGAAGCTCTCCGCGAAGCTGGCGCTGAGGTGAAGCTTTGTATGGTCGTCTTTGATCGTCAACAGGGCGGCGAGAAGGCGCTCAAAGAGCACGGCGTCGAGCTTCTTTCCTTAGCGAACATTGACAGCCTCCATAACAGCGGCCTCGTGCCTGCCGAGGTTTCTGACTACTTCTCCGATCCCGCAGCGTGGGACAAGACGTTTCGGGAACAACACCCGGATCGTGTTTGAGGAGATGCAATGATGAATCCGGTTCCCTCTGTGTTTTCGGCGTCAAGCATTCGTAGCTGGGATTGTGCTTGCGAAGTGACTCCCGGCGTATGGAAACCTGCAAGACCCATCGGTCTTCTCGGTCTCTTCTTAATCAAAAGACTCAAAGCGGCGTGGTTAGTCTTCTCTGGCAAGGCGGACGTGCTCGTTTGGGATAAACAATGAATACAGAACGAAAAGGCGCATACTGCCCCCGCTGCGGCAAGCCGTTGGTCTACTTAGATGCTAGTGACTCTGCCTACATCGTAGACATGCTAATGGTCGGAGGGTGCGAAATACTTGCGTACTTCGGTCTGCCTGATTTTAGCGTTCTGCCGGAGATAGGTAAGCGCGGCCCTGTTTGGGACGTTTGGTGTGATTGCGGCTACGAAGCAACGACTGCCTATCCAGCCCCGAAGGAATGGCACGACTGGCTCGATGCGCACGGCGGTTTCTTTGGTGACGTTCCACAAAAGGCGTGGGATTCTCGCAAGGCTCCGAGGCTTCGCCCGGACGTTGACGTTTCTGCAATCAAGCCAACCGCGCATATAGGCTCTTTCTGCCCGGTCTGTGGCGAGCGGCTTGCTTACGGGGATGCCCACCTCGTCCACATCTACGAAATGCTGATGACGCGGGAGGTCGAAATCAAGACCAGCGGCTTCGTCATCATAGATGGCAGAGAGCCTGAACTCCATGAGTTAGGTGTTGCGTGGGACGTTACGTGCACTTGTGGTTACAAGGCGTTCTGCGCGTACTATCCCACGGACGACTGGTTCAAGCAGCACAAGGATGATCGCCCCATTCAATTCAGCGACGCTACGAAGCGGGCTTTTGCCGCCGCTGTAAGGTCGTTGCCTTACGAATGGATGCCCAGCGCGGTCGTCCTCGCTCGAATTCGAGTGCATGTGGATATTCCAGACGACTTAGCGCGAAGCCTGTTTATGATGGCGGTGGTGATGGGCTATCTCGAAGAACAGGAGCAGCCGGACGGCAAGACGTGTTACCGAAAAGTCGGAGGGGCTGCCGGTGCTTGATAAAGGATTGCGCCCGAAAGGTGATTTTCATGTCTAAGAAGTGGATTGTTTGCTCCAAGTGCGGGCGCAAAAGTCTTGAGAATGTGTTGCCGGGCGACGCTGAGGTTTTGTGTTGTAGCTGCGCCGTGGCGTCGTGGTCGCCGGAAAAGAGAGAGGCTATTCGCTCGCTAATCAGCGCGGCGGTTCGTGGCGACAAAGGCAAGTTGTCGTCTTCGATAGACGCTGCGATTGTTGAGATAAGGAGAAAAGGAAATGTCTGAGATTACGAAAACAGAACAGGAACGTCGAATGGAGTTTGCTCGCCAAGAAGCTGCCCGCGCCTGGTGTACGGCGAAAACGTCATCAAAAGTGATGGACCCTGATCTCGCGGAAGCGTTCGCGGAAATTCTGGCCGCGCATCTGTGCGATCCCCCCTTGGGCTGCGCTACGACTGAAGCGTTACTTCGTGAATTACACGCCCGCGTCGGATAGTACGGAAAGCTCGGATACGCTACGGTGGAATCTTGTTGTGAGAAAACGAAAGGAAATAAGCGTGTCGAATAGAGAGATGTCGAAGAGCGAAGAGTTGATGATGTCTGTTGTCCAGGCCGTTAACAGATTGGACAAGTTGATCTGGCACTCGGCAGGAGACAGTAGCTTCTTCATGCTTGCTGACGTAAGCGACGAGATAGATCGCATCCGTAATTATCTGTTGCCAAGAGTATGGGATGCTTACTGCAACGAGTTTCATCAAGCGTGTCCTCGGCCCCCTTGTGAAAAAAGCTCGCGCAATCTGCTTGAGGAAGCGGCGGCGATGATCAAGAGCTGGGCGCGGTATCTCGTAGAGTCGCGGGGTGGCAATATCGACGACTACGTTTTCGTCGACGAGAAGGAGCGGCACGGCAGATTGGTGTTGTTCACGCCTGAGCGGAAGTACGTCCTCGTATTCCGTCCGCCAGACGACAAAGGCTACGCCGGTTATCTCGGCGGTCAGTGCCTGTGTCGCAAGCTCGAACCGGGCGAGGATTGGGAGCGGGGGCACGACTTGTTGGACGGCCCGTTCAATAAAGAGACGTTCGACAGCATCCTACGCAATATTATCGCAACGGAACTCGTGCCGCTTTCGCGCCCCGTTCGTTGTTTGTACGATGCTGCGTTCGCGGAGCAGTGGGCAAAGGAACACAAGGCGGGATCGCCAGAGGATGTCCCACAGCCGGAAACCGCGCCTATAGAAACGGAGAAACAACTCGCCGAGGACTACCGTCTGCTGCTGGAGATGAAGGATCGTCTGTGGGCGCTCCGAAAGGTGATGCCTACTGACCGCGCTCAACTTACCGCCATTCACGACGAAGTGATGAGCGCGACGCGAGCGTTTGAGGCGTTTGCGGCGGGTCGTCCGAAGGAAGCCCTGTGAGTAAGTACGCCGTTAATACCGACGTTCCTGTGAATCGGACCCAAGCCGATATCGAACGCACGCTTCGCAAATACGGCGCGGACGATGTGATTACTGGGAGCAGTCAGCGGCAGCGGCAGGCGCTTGTGCAGTTCACCTACCGCAGTCTCCCGCTGGCGATTCGTGTGCCGCTTCCTGATCCCGCCGCGCCGGAGTTCACAAAGACGCCTACGGGTCTTGATCGTTCGGAAAGCGCTGTGCAACAGGCTTGGGAAGCCTCTTGTCGTCAGCAGTGGCGCGTTCTGCTCCTGATTCTCAAGGCAGCCCTCGAAGCCGTAGAAAACGATGTGCTGCCGCCCGAGAAGGCGTTCCTGCCGTGGATAATGCTTCCGACGGGTCAAACCATAGGCGACGCCGCTATGCCTCACGTAGCGCGTATGCTAAGCTCAGGAGAGGTACCCCTCTTACCCTTTGGAGGACGATAATCATGTCCGCGAAGAAGTCGTTTGAACCGAAAAAGCTGGACGGCGCAGACCTTGCAAGCGCCCTTCAACGCATTCTGGGCGCAGGCTCCGGTGAGAAGATCGAAATCATCACGCCCCAGTTCGAGCGTCCCGACCAGCGGCGCGTCAAGTGGGTTCCGCGAAGCGCTGATGATCTCGACAGGCTGCGCGAGAACGCTACCGACGATGAGTTGGTAGAACTTTGCCTGGGTAGGTGGCGTGATCCCGACGAGGAAGGAAACGTCCTCTGGTTATTCCCCGGCGAATGGTACGAGCATCTTCCCGATGGTTACACGATCACGACTATCTTCGGCAAAGAAGAGCCGTTCAAGCGCGGCGAGACCGACGATGACATTCGTTTCGGGTGTCTCCCTTACGGATTCGTCCGCCGTGCGAGAAAGGAGTCGTAAGCGTGCTCGAACAATCATAGCAGTAGTAGTCGGTGTCTTCGTGGTAGCGGGCATCGTTGCGGGGGATAGGAGACGACGGTGAAGCCTTCTGTCCCGATCACTCCATCGAAGAAAAGGAGAATGACCTTTGGGACTTGGGAATATTGCCGTAGGTTCTACGGTGTGCTCGTCGTGGTTTGAGCAACGCGGCGGTACGTGTTGTTTCGTCTACGCTTGCGCCAACTTAGTGTTGTGCTTGGGCGGCGACGTGGCGGACATAGACGCCGCGCAGGATGTTGCCAAGTGTCGCTTCGGAAGCACGATCTGCGCGAAAGAGACCGTCGAATACTTTGGGTTGAGGATGGAACAGACTGCTGATTGGCGTGAGGTCTGCAGGCGTGGCGGCATTCTCACGATAATGCACCCCCTGTTCAATCTGCACGCCGTGTGTGCTTGGCCGGTTGTGGATGCGGAACGAGGGAATCTGGTCAGTGTCGTCAATTCATGGCTCGGTCCCTTGCAGTTCGTAACAGAACCGGAAATGCTCAAGGACTTCTTGCCGCCGCATCCCAATACAAACAAACACTGGATTTTGATGGAGAAGAACAAGCATGTGTAAGTCGTCTGACTACGTCGGAGAAGAAAACGTCAAAAAGGCGGACGGTAGCGACCGAGATGCGCGGGTGTTGAGGTCTATGTTGAAAGACATTTTCCTCTTGGTCTCGGCAGAGCGCGAGCGCTGCTACGCGGAAGTTGGAAAGGCGGTGACGGCTGTTGCGCGAAAGAGCGACAGCAACCCGCTGGAGGGACCGGAGGTCAAACTGGTGCTTACGCAGCTTGATTTTCTCCGCGAGGTTATGGCGATTCTCGACGCTGTCCCTAACCCGTAGGAGTCGACGGTGGCAGATCGCCCAATGTCGTTGCTGTTCGGGACGGATTCTGAAGCGCTCAACGTCCTTCTTTCCGTACACGCGCCGCCGGAACCGGCAATCCTTGATTGCACCTACGGCGGCGGGCGCATGTGGAAGAAGGCTGCGCTCGCTCCGACAATAAAGACAGACAAAGACCCGACTCTGTCCGTAGATGTTGCCGCCGACTTTCGCCAACTTCCTTTTCCGGACGCTTCCTTCGACGTAATCGTGTTCGACCCGCCTCATTGGCCGGGGAACATCAGTGAATCGAGCATCTACAACCAGCGATACAACACGCCGAAGTTCACGGACGGGCGCGAGAAAGATACGGTGGTAGGGCTGTTTCCGTCCGCGCTGGCTGAGTTTAAGCGACTTTTGAAACCCAACGCTATTGTGCTTGTGAAGATTGCGGACCTTGTTCGCAACCACAAGTACCAGTGGCAGCACGTCGCCCTGATTAACGAAGCGGTGGTTCAGGGGCTAACTCCGTGCGATATGCTCGTAAAGGTGGACCCGTGCGCGGGACACTTGAAGTCCAGCATGTGGAAGACTGTAAAGCATCTCCGTAAGCAGCACTGCTTTTGGATCGTTCTTCGGAACGGTTCCTGCGAGAGGGACGAATAATGTCTGTTACAGACAAGCTACAGATTAATCCCGATTTGACCCGACAACTTGTTAGCTCTCAGGGCAACAAGGACAACGGTAGCTACGGTTGGTGTCCGTTCAGAGAAGGCTTCTCGGCGGACTTTGTGACGTATGTCTTGGCTAAGACTGGCCTCAAATCCGGCTGTGTGTTGGACCCGTTTGCTGGCACAGGGACGACGCTCTTCGCCGCGAGTAATGCAGGACTCTCAGCGACGGGCATTGAACTTCTGCCCTACGGGCAGGTAGTAATCAGTGCGCTCAGAGATGTAGGTGTGAGCGATAAGAAAGACTTGGCGGACGGAATCAAACGGTTTAGTGAGGCGCGTTCGTGGGAACGCGCAGGAGAGACGATTCCATTCTATCATCTGCCGATTACACGCGGCGCGTTTCCTCCAGAAACCGAACGGCAGTTGTGCCGTTACCGTTATGACGCATGTCGGGTGCATAACATCGTGCTAGGGCGTGTGTTGGGTCTCGCCGCGCTGAGCGTTCTGGAGGAAATCAGTTACACTCGGAAAGACGGTCAGTACTTGCGGTGGGATAGTCGCTCCGGCCATTCGGCGGGAAAGACATTTCACAAGCGCCACATCGCATCTTTCACGCAGGCAATCCAGAGTAAACTAGCTCGCATAGAGGCCGACTTGTTGGCGGGCGCTGTTCCAGACGGGCACAAAGGGCGTGTCTCGTTGATTAAAGGATCGTGCCTACAGATCATGGGCTTGCTCGCACCAGCCAGTTTTGACGGCATAATCACTTCCCCTCCCTACTGCAACCGCTACGACTACACGCGAACGTACGCTCTGGAATTGGCTCTGCTCGGCGAAAGTGCTGATGCGGTGAAATCGCTTCGCCAGGCTATGCTGAGTTGTACCGTGGAGAATCTTAGCAAGACGGATTTGACCGGCTATTTCTCCGCCGACGTTTACGCAGCGGCTAAGACGGCGTTCGAGGCGCAGAAAGACCTCGCCGAGATTGTGGCGAAACTGATCTTTTGCCGCGCTACGGGGATGCTGAATAACCCCAAAATAACGGTACTGGTCTATAATTACTTCTTTGAGATGAGCTTGGTTATCGCGCAGGCCGCCGTCCTGCTTAAAGAAGGCGCTCCTTTCGTGATGGTCAATGACAACGTGCAGTATCAATGGATACCTATTCCGGTAGACCTCATTCTCTCCGATTTCGCTCAGCATGTCGGCTTTGACGTAGAGGCTATCTGGGTAGTCCCGCACGGAAAAGGCAACAGCAGCCAGCAGATGGCCAAGAATGGCAGACAGGAACTTCGCAAGTGCGTCTATGTGTGGAGAAAAAAACGTGGAACCGTTTAAGCTCTTGACTGGTGATTGCCTCGCTCTGCTCACGGAAATGGGCGACAACTGTGTTGATTCGATAGTTACGGACCCCCCTGCAGCTATTAACTTCATGGATTCCCGTGTAGGATGGGATTCGGATAGAGGGGGCCGCGATAAATGGGTGGCGTGGTTGGCGTCCGTGATGACGGAATGCTACCGCGTCCTGAAACCGGGCGGCCACATCCTTGTCTGGTCTCTCCCGCGCACGGCTCATTGGACGGCTACCGCCGTGGAAGACGGCGGATTTTACATCAAAGGTAAGGTCTATCATCATTTCGGACAAGGATGGCCCAAAAGCAAACACCAACTGAAGCCCGCAACCGAGGAATGGATTTTCGGCCAGAAGCCCTGCGACGGGTCTGTAGAGCGAAATATCGAGACCTGGGGCACTGGAACCCTCCGCATAGATGATTGTCGCATCCCAGCCGCCGGGAGACCCCTCAGAACGACAGGAAACAACGACAACGAGGAACGACACGCTTACGGCACGGGTTTGAAGGGCTGCCGCGCCGTGGGAACGACCGACGTAGGCCGTTTTCCCGCCGACGTAGTGTTTACGCACTCTCCGGAGTGCGGAGAGGCATGTTCCGAGGAATGTCCCGCGCATGAGTTGGATGAACAGAGCGGCCACTTGAAAAGCGGACGTATGGCTGCTGGTCAGGAACGCAAGAAGTCCAAAGGACAAGGCGGGTACGGCGGGGATATGCCGGACAAGGCAATTTTGCGGGATTCCTACGCGGATGAAGGAGGCGCTTCGCGTTTTTTCAAGTGCTTTCCCGGCTCGGAGGATTGTGTTGATGGCTGCCCGGCCAAAGAGCTAGACGAACAGAGCGGTTACTCGAAAACCAAACGGATCGAAGCTCCTAGCGAAGCGCCTTTGGGCAACACGTGGGGCGGTACGTTTCAGACGAATCGCGGGGCGCGAGGACATACCGACGAAGGCGGCGCTTCGCGCTATTTTTACTGCTCTAAGGCTGCGCCAAGTGAGAGAAACAAAGGTCTTGAAGACTTCTACTGGCGGCTCGACAGCAGTCGTCCAAGCGGCATTGTCCGCATAGACAAAGCAACGTGGGAAACTCTCCTAGCAGAGGAAGAACGAATCTATACGGAGACTAAGCAACGGCCACGACTCCGGGGCGAAGGAAACGTTCACCCGACCGTAAAGCCGTTGCAACTTTGCAAATACCTCTTGCGGCTCATTACTCCCGTAGGCGGTCTCGTTCTGGACCCGTTCTGCGGTTCTGGTTCCATTTTGTGCGCCGCCGCGCTGGAAGGTCTGCGCGGCATTGGCATAGACGAATGCCCCGAGTACATTCAGATGGCAGAGGCGCGTTTGGCCTATTGGCGAAAGGAGACGGAAGATGCGGATAGTACCTCTTCGTAATGGTAAGCGCGTGCCGGGAAGCAAAACGCATTTCGTCGAGCAATTTGGCTTGGACACCACGACAGGTGTTCGCTCTAGGATGACTTTCTGCGGACGTTGCTGGTATTCGGACGAATCGCAACTAATTACGCCTGGGAATGTTACGTGCTTACGGTGCCGCGAGGCGATGCGGGAAAAGATAGAAAAACTGCAGACGGCGTTGGCGTGCGGAGAGAAAGAGTGAGCACGAAGATGTATCACGGCTATCGTATCCCGTACAGCAAGCTCGGCGAGTTCACTGATTTGTTCGACGCCGCTGCGTTCGATACGGTTACAGCCTTCTTGGACAAAGCCGTTACTGCAATGGTGCCGGATTCGTTGGCAGAGGGATGGGAGAAGCGCGTTCCCGAAGGTATATCGAAGGAAAACGCAGCGCCATTCCTGGCGCTCTGCGACTTCTTTTTCCTTGCCGTTGTCGCGCACGAACAGTGTCACCATCCCGGCAATGTTGATACCTGTTTCAACGCTTGGCCTTACAAACGGCACTGGTACATCCAGCCTATCTTCGCCAGTGTGTGCGAACCTCCTGACATTGTGGGCTTGGCTCCTTACGTTGAAGAGTACGGCTACTGGGATAACACCGATATGCCGGAGCATCTAACGGAGCGTCAGTGGCGCAGGCGCGGAGATACATGGGACGCTGTTTGCTTAAGTGAGCCTGATGCGTGGCACAAGCGGCGTTTTGCACACACGACAATCGAGGCGGCCTTGCCGTGGCTGCCCGGTTTCAATGTTCTGGAGCAGCGCATCAGGGAAAGGCATACGTGGCCCTACAAAATGGATGGGATAGCCCAACTCGGCGCACTGAGTAGGTACTACGACTACCGAGACAGAAAGAGAAAGGAAGCAACCGATGCCGTTGTTAATAGTCAGGAAGGGAACGCCGGGAAATCCGACGAAGTCTAAGACACACGTAGCTTGGCTGGAAGTACACGACGGTATCACACCTGTCTATGCTGCTACTGCTTGCGGACAGTCGTGGCCGCTGGGTATTGAGTGTGTCACTGCCAAGAAGCCTATAACCTGCGTTCTTTGCCGAAAAGTAATCGCGGAACTTCTGAACGGGCAAGACGCTGAATTATAGTGCTTGACAACCGCCGCCCCGTGTGTTAAACCAGATGCTATGAAGGTTGCAAAGGCGGTCAATTGCCTTTTAATCGTTTGTTTTCGCGCCCCCTGCGGGCGCGTGTGTTGAAACGAAACGAAGGACGGGTCGAGAAATGGCATTCACATCTGCAACGAGAAACGTAGGCGTAGGCAGCGGAGCCTTTGCGCGTGGCGGCGGTGCAAACAGAACAGTTCTCTCCTTTCTGGTGGATGAACTGATCGTCAACAACATTCTGGAAGGGTACTCCGCCGCTGTCGTCGGACGGTTGCTGTGGGTCGAAGTCGAAGCCGCGATTGAAGCCGAAATCCACGTCGTCCCGCCCGGCTCCTAGACGCCCTCTATCCGAGAAATTCTCAATAATTCGCTTGACATTTCTATACGCTCCGTTATACTAAGGGTGTTGCTTATGGAACGCCGCACAACGCGGCGGCTCCTAATTCGCTAAGGCTTTCCCTTAGAAAGGAGCATGAAATGCCAGCGAAGAAGCTTTTTAAGACGCAGAGAGGTCGTACGGCTCCTCCGACCAACACGGTCAACGAAGCAGGGGGAGTGGCTTACAAGTTCACGGACAAGCACGCGCTCGCCCAGTTCGCCATGACTGGAACGCTTCCGGAGGGCGGAACGTTCTATCAGAGCGGAGAAAACGAACTGGCCAAGATGCTGGCCCTGGCTGCGGTCAACACGCCCGAATACGTTGCCAAGACGGCTGTGTACGCTCGTGAAAACGGTGGAATGAAGGACGCTCCGGCGCTCCTGCTTGCCCATCTGACTTCGCGGGACGCAGACGGTCGTTCGTGGTTCAATCGCGCTTTCGGTCGCGTCGTGACGAACGGCAAGATGCTGCTCGGCTTCACGCAAATTATGCGTAGCGGTGCGGTCGGTCGGAAGTCGCTTGGCGCGGTTCCGAAGAAGGCCATTCGTGACTGGCTGCGGAGCCGCACGGGTGATCAGCTTTTCGGCGACTCTGTCGGTGGATCGGCCAAAGGCACGGTGAGCCTGTCGGACGTAATCAAGATGGTTCACCCGACGCCGCGCACGGCAGAGGAACGGGCTATCTTCGCCTACTTGATCGGCAAGTGCCCACGCACCCTCGGTGAGGCCAAGGCGCTCTGCGCGAATCGCCCGGAGCTTGCTCCCGACTGGGACAAGCTGCCGAAGTGCATCCGCGACTACGAGACGTTCAAGGCCGCATTGCTGGCGGGTGAGTCGGCCCCGCTTCCGAAGGGAGTGCGTTGGGAGTTCCTGTCGTCGCTTCCTCTGAAGGAAGAGCATTGGCGGCAGCTTGCGCTGCGCGGCGGCTGGAGACAGACCCTCAAGAATCTGAATACGTACAAGCGTCAAGGCGTGTTCAGCAATGAGAAGGCTGTCAAGGCCATCGCGGAGAAGCTCCGGGACAAGGAGGAGATTCAGGAAAGGGTCAAGCCCTTCCCGTACGAGATCAAGACGGCTTACGATTTCGTCCACACCGAAGTTCCGGAAGCTATTCGGGACGCACTGCACGACGCGATGGACCTCGCAACGAGCAACATGATCGGCATCGACGGCGCTCTGCTGATTGCGCCAGACCTGTCGGGATCGATGGACGCGCCAGTAACCGGCTACCGTGGCTCGGCCACGACGAAGGCTACGTGCGCGGACATTTCCTCGCTGCTGGCAGCCATCCTCTACAAGAGGAACATGGGATCGACCGTAATGCCGTTCGCCAACGACGTGCTTCCTGTCAAGTTGGAGCGTAGGGACTCGATTCTGACGCTTACTAATGCGATCCGACACGCCGGTGGGGGCGGAACGTGCATTTCGGCTCCGCTGGCGCGGGTCAACCGTGCGCAACAGAAGATCAATCGCGTTGTCATCATTTCTGACAACGAGTCGTGGGTTGATTCTAGGGGACGTACCGTGCGTAATGGCGGCACGGAACTCATGGCGCAGTTCAATGCGCTGCGGTCGCGTTGTCCAGGCGCACGGATGGTCTGTTTGGACCTTGCGGCCAACGACAGTACGCAGGCTCCGGAAGGCGACGCCGATATTCTGAACATCGGCGGATGGTCCAACGCTGTATGGTCGGTCATCATCGACTTCTTGAACAACGGCGTAAAGCCGGGCACGGAGACGAAGACGGCGACGGCAAAGCCGGAGAAGGACGTATCCGTGTGGGTGCGCGAGATCGAAGCCATCGATCTGGCCGCCGCTTGCAAGAGCGCAAGCGACGCAGCGCCCGATGAAGCAGAAGAAGCGTCCGAGTAATCGGACGCTCGCGGAAGGGGCAGGCAGCCCCCGCCCCTTCCGCTTTTGACTCCGGGCAAAAAATTATGCTTAAATCTGTGTGAAGTTTCGCGCACTTTTAAGCATAATATTTTGCTCAGAGTCGACGAACTTCGGGATTTTTTTGTGAAAAAGCCTTGACATTCCCCTTGGTTCTGTTATACTAAGGGTATCGCCTAGCAAGCGACGCCGTGCTGTTCTTTGACATCGCTAGATTGAATGCGGCTGCAGCGTGGAGCAAGTAGCGGCGAGCGAAAGCTTAGAAGCGCGTTGGGACAGGGAGCAGCGGGTTTAATGAATGAACGTACAAAACCCCGTGGCGAGAACTGAATTGCTCGTCCCCTGAATCCCGGCCAGCCGCTAACAACTTTGGGCTGAATGCCGATTGCGACTACATTATGGGTGCAACTCCCATCATTTCCACCAAAGGAAACGTAGCCTAATAGCTAGGCAACAGACTAATACTCTGAACGTCGCGGTCATTTCTCGTCAGCCCGATCTCTTTAGGCTGAATGCCGAAGGGACTACATGGATACCATCAAGGCGCAAGCCTCGATAGTAGGTTCGACCCCTACAACAAGCGCTTCGGCGCTTGAAGTTGTCTCTTCAAATACCTCGTCAGCCTTCTTCTGTAACAAAGGGGACCGAATGCTTGTAGGTCTACATGTTATCGCAACCGCTGGTCGCAGGTGCAAGTCCTGCCCTCTGGCGCAAGCCGGGAGTAGCTCAGGTAGTAGAGCGGCGGTCAAACACATACGACTTGCAAAACCCTCGTCGGTCTCTTTCCTCTTTTTGGCTGAATGCCGAAGGAACTACATGTAGCTCAATAGCAGAGCATCTGTCTCGTAAACAGAACGTTGCGGGTGCGATTCCCGCCATCCGCGAAAGCGGTAAAGTTTCTTCACCTTCGTCAGCCAAATCCTTTTCGCGGGGCTACGGCTCCGCAAGAGAGAACTCAGTCGAATGCCAGAGGGATTACATGCAACAGACCGTAAATCTGTAGATGCTCGAAAGAGCCGCTCCCACCAACGGCGACCTGTCGGGGAAATCCGGCGGTCGCCACTATGGGAGCGTAGCAAAAACCAAGTCTCTCATTTCCTCGTCGACTGTGCTTTCTTTCCGCGAATTTTTGAGGTCGAATGCAGTGGGGTTTACATGCTAATTGGAAGCCGAGGTCGCAGGTTCGACTCCTGCCCCGCCCACCAATTCCTCCCCAACGGACGCCGAACATCAGCCGCAAGTGTGCGACTGGTAGGGGCCTCTGGCGGGGTTCTTCGGGCGGGTAGCTCAGCGGCAGAGCGCGAAAACTAGACTCCGCATCCCTCGTCGGCCTCTCGCCTCTTTTTGGTTGAATGCAGTACGGGAGTACATGGCGAAAAAGCAAACGCGCTTGCCTAACAAGCAAGTTTCCCTTCGGGGAATTGCAGGTGCGAATCCTGCTAATCTCTCGTGCGCCCCTCGTCAACCAATCTCTTTGGGTTGAATGCTGGTCAGGAGTACATGAATGATAACCATGAACCACTCTTGACCGTCCCTCGTCAACCCGACACTTACTCAAGATAGGGCCGGAAGAATCTTTCGGCCCTATTCTTTTTAAGCCTTGACATTTCCCCCAACGCTGTTATACTAGGTGCAGCAGTAGCCCCCGTAGCCCAACCAGATAAGGCACTCGGTTTCTACCCGAGATACTGAGGGTGCAAGTCCTTCCGGGGGTGCCACTCTTTGCGAGGTTGAGATGAAGATGCGGAAAAGTTTGTTCGACAAAGACCATCGTTACACGAGCGACGCCGATTCGCTCGAAGTGGCGGCGTTCCGCGCCCTCGCGCCGATCTTCGCGGATTATCTCAAGAAGGGTTACAGCCCTCGGGAGATTTCGCATATCCTGTCGAGCGCGGTGCGCGATCTTGAGTGCGAGAGCTTGTTGACGCCCCCGTTTCTCAAAGGTGTTCTGCAGAGGATCGGATGCGGAGAAAAAAACGGTGGGTAAAGTCATCGGCATTGTAGGAGCCAGAAGCCGCGACAGTGAGAAAGATTATCTCGCGGTCAAGGCGGCGTTTTTGGTGGAGTTTCAGCCTGGCGACAGAATCGTGTCTGGCGGATGCGCTCTGGGCGGCGACCGTTTTGCACAGCGGCTCGCCAAGAAGTTCGGCGCGACCATAACGATTCATTACCCCGACTGGGAAGGTTTCGGCAAAGGCGCGGCGTTTGTCAGGAACACAGATATTGCCGACGACGCCGACGTTCTGATAGCCTGTGTTCACCCGAGCCGCGAAGGCGGTACGGAAGACACGGTTAAGAAAGCTCTGTTTCGCGGCAAGAAGGTCGTGGTCGTTGACTGATACCGTGGCCCTGTAGCTCAATAGTAGAGCGCCGTCCCGATAAGGCGGATGTCCCGGCGCGATTCCGGGCGGGGCCACCACAATGTTCCGGTAGCTCAAGAGTAGAGCAGCCTCCTTATAAGGGGCAGGTTCTTGGTGCGAATCCAAGCCGGAACACCATCTTTTAGGAGGTCGTTATGGCCCGCCGTATCGTGAAGGTTGACATTACGCACCTGAGAGGGATTCAAGGCCCCATCGACGTGCCGAACGGCGCGAAGGCGCTTTCCGTCATCGGCATCAACGGCTCAATCTGGTTGTGGCTTGAGGCGGACGCGGAGACGTTGCACAAAGTAACGCGCATTGTGTCGATTGTAAGGAACGACGGCGTATTGGTGGCGAATCGTGGTGAGTTTGTAGGGACTGTTATGCTTGGCGATGCGTGGCACGTCTTCGTTGGTTAGGAGTTTTAAGATGGACTGCGAGCAGAAGGCCGTTGTTCTGAGAACAGGCGTTGTAAACAGGAACGGCGATTGCTTTCCGCCGGACGCTTTCAAGAATCTCGGTGAGACGGTTCAGTTGATCCTAGTGCTTCCAGACGGAACCAAAACACCTGTTGTGGGCGTAGTGGACAGAGATTCTGCTGGGAACGTAGTGAATATCACCATCAAGAACAAGCATACACTTCCGCCCATCGCGGACAAGGAGTCGATGTGAGTATTCGCAGTTACCGTGGCACACTCTACCACGAAATTCTCTGCAGCGTGTGCGGGAAGGTGCTTGACACGCGGGGCGAGAGGCCGGAGCATTTGCGCCTTCCTTGGAGAACGTCGAAAGACCATCATTTTTGCTCCGAACATCAGCCAGATGCTTTCGTGCTTGAGAAGGACGGAATGGCGCTCGTACTGGATGCGCGGCGGATCGCCAACGCAGACTTTGGCGTGAAGAAGGGGTCGTAGCTGGTAGGAATCTGTCTCGGAGAAAGCGTCGCCGTGAACATTCAAGTCTTGTCCGATCTTCACTTCGAGTTCTATCCCGATATGGGACTTGAGTTCGTTAAGAGCCTTGATCCAGATGGCGTAGACCTTCTGGTCGTGGCGGGGGACAATCACGTTTCCGGCGGCATAGGCATTTCTTTGGAACTGCTTTGTACGCGGTACCCTCGCGTTTTGTATGTGCCTGGCAACCACGACTTTTATTCTTCCAGCTTTTCTCGTGTTCGCGCTACGCTGCGTGATACTGCGGCTGCGTGTCCAAGATTGACCGTGCTGGACAACACGACGGTTGACATAGACATAGGCGGTTACAAGTTCGCCGGAACGCCTCTCTGGTTCCGTTGGACATATCAGTGCGCCACGCTCCGCGACCATATCGCCGATTTCTCGGAAATCAGCAATTTCACGCACGAGGTTGAGGATGACAATAGGCGTGCCATCGCCTTTTTGGACGACGTTGTTGACGACAAAACCATTGTTGTCACGCATCATCTTCCGGCGCGGCAGAGCATTGCTCCATATTTCAAGAACAGTATGACCAACTGTTTCTTTCTCTGCGACATGGAGAAACTTATCGCAGACAGACAGCCGATGTTCTGGATTCACGGACACACTCATTCCAGTTGCGATTACACAATGGGAAACACCCGCGTTGTGTGCAATCCTTTTGGTTACTATGGACATACCGTCAACGACCGGTTCAACCCGAAACTCATCATAAAACTTCCTTGACATTTTGGCCGACGCTGTTATACTAGGATTAGGTGTAAACGAGCTAACCCGACCTTAGAGGAATCAGCTATGCCCGCCGCAGCAAGTACCGGTGACGTGCAGTTAGCGCCGCTTTCGTTTGCAGAAGTCAAGTATTCTATGCAGATTGCCGTTCGTTCGCGCAAGTTGCGGCGCGGCGGACGGGCCACACATCTGTGGGGTCCGCCGGGTATTGGGAAGTCAGCTTTGATGCGCGAGATCGCAAAAGAGGAGCGGCTGAACTTCATCGACTTGCGCATGTCCTTGTTGAATCCTGTTGACCTTCGCGGCGTTCCTGTCGCGCAAGAACGCAAGACCCCCTTGGTACGGCTGCCCGGCGAGTTCGTTCTGGACGCGGACGGGAAGAACGTTAAGGATGACACGGGCAACTTTGCTGTGTATAAAGGCGGCGAACCTGTGTTGAATGCCGCTGGAGAGCCGTTATACGAGATTACGCGGATGACCGAATGGTGGCATCCGTCCTTTCTGCCGACGAAGCCTGGATATCTCATTCATCTCGACGAGTTGAATGCCGCGCCGAATGCAGTACAGGCGTCGGCTTACTCATTGGTATTGGATGGTCATGTCGGCGAATACAATCTTCCCGACGACTGTTATATCGTCGCCAGCGGCAACCGAGAGACGGATCGCGCAATCGTCAATCCTATGTCCAGTGCTTTGGCGAACCGCTTCACGCACTTGGAACTTATGCCGTCTTTGAGAGACTGGAAGCTGTGGGCGCTTCGCATCGGTGTTGATTTTCGCATCGCATCGTTCCTGACCTTCAAACCGGAACTGCTTTTTCAGTTTGATCCCGCGAAGCACAAGAAAGCTTTTTGTACTCCGCGCAGTTGGGAAACGGTGTCAGACTGGCTCTCCTTGACGAATGGAGACGTTAATGCCGCTTTGAGTCTCATAAACGGTTCTGTCGGATCGGGCGCGGGAACGCAGTTTTCCGCCTTTTGCGACGTTATGAGCGAAATGCCCAATCCCGAAGCGGTCATCTTGGACGGCCTTATGTCTATCCCAATGCCAAAACGCGCCGACGTGTCGTATGCTTTTGCAGGCGCGTTGGCGAGCGTGGTACGTCGGCAGACAGCGCGGGAAAAAATCATTTCCGCGTTCGCCAACTACTGCAAGTATGCTGTGCAGCGTATGGATCGCTCCCCTGAGATAGCGGCCTGCGGTATCTGCGACATATTCGTAATGCCCTTCTTTCGTGCGCAGGGCGCGATGCTGGCTTACGACAACGACGATTATCTGGCCTTCGAGAAGAAGTACGGCGCTCTCGTTCGTTCCGAGCAGTACCTCTCGCCGACCGACAAAGTCCTGACTGACGCTGAGGAGGACGAGGATGCGGTTGTCTGAGGCCATAAAGCGGGCGCGGACACGTCTGTTGCTCTCGCGGCCTTTTTACGGCTATCTCTTGGCCGACCTACCCATCCGTCTGACCCACCGGGTTCCCACGGCGGGCGTAACGGCTAAGGAAATGGCCGTAAACCCCGCCTACGCGATGCAATTGAACGATTCCGAGCGTCAAACCCTTTTGGCCCACGAAGTACTGCACGTAGCGCTAAGGCACGTTTTCGGACGCCGTAGAATGGGGCGCGATCTCAAGAAGTGGAACGTCGCTTGTGATCACGTAGTCAATCTGATGTTGGCCGAGGACAAGGTGTCGGAAGACCGCGCTGGTTTTTCTGTTCCTGCCGCGTGGCCTTGTGATCCTCAGTATGCCGGAATGACCGTCGAGCGCGTATTCAGTCTCCTTCCGGATAACCCACGATGCCCGCTTCAAGACTTAACGCCCGGCGACGGTACTGGCGATTTCAAGAAGAATGATAGAGAACATGGCCGCACGCCGTCGGAGAAGGACAATCGCCCTGACGATGACGATACCGACGATTCGTCTGCTGGCAAGGACAGCGGTGACGAGGATCAAGACGAAGATCAAGACGCGGCTCAAAAGGCTCCAGACGGGTCTTCGCAGGACGGTGATGATCAAGCCGGGGAGCAGAGTCAGACCCCTGGCGAAGGCGGGAACGACCAGTCGGACGCTGCGGCGTCCGGCGCGGACTACAAGAATGGATCGCCGGAAACTGAAGAGTCGTTGGAGAGGGCGTGGCAAAAGAAACTGGTTCGCGCCGCTCAGTTGGCCGCCGCACACGGAAGGTGTCCCGGCTCTATGGAGTCTTTGATTAAGGACTTGTTGAATCCTGTCATCCCGTGGCAGCAATTCTTTACAACATTCGTATCTGAAATCGTCCGGGATGACTACGACTTCGGCATTCCCGACCGTCGTTTGATGCCTGTTTTGCACGACGGCGTTTGGAGTCGCGGCGTTTATCTGCCCGATCTTTTCGACGAAGGCAAGCAGTTGATTGTGATGATTGATACGTCCGGCTCCATTTCCGACGAACATCTACGCGAGTTCGTCTCGGAGGCCAGAGGTATTCTTACGTCCAAAGGCATCACGAAGATTCGGTTGATAGGCTGTGATGCCGCCATAGTCTATGACCAAGTTCTCAGCCCCCACGACGAAGTTCCGTACAGGTGGGGCGGGCGCGGCGGCACGGACTTCCGCCCGCCCTTTGCTCGATTGGCGAAGGAAGGTTACGGACAGTATGCGGGAATTTGTTACTTCACAGACTTGATGGGGACGTTCCCTAAGAAAGAGCCGCCGCTTCCCCTCCTGTGGATTGTGAAGCGTACGGATCGTAATGCCGCGCTGAAGTTTGGTTCGTATCGTCCGCCGTTCGGTACTCTTGTCTCTTACGACGGAGATCAGTCAGCGGACTTTTCTGTGGAACCAGCAGCGACAATAGCCGACGCGGACACGGAGTTCGACGAGGCCGATTGTCCTTTTTAACAACGCTATGAGGAGAAACAAGCATGGCGAAGATAACGAAGGTTCTGTGTGATCGTTGTAAGAAAGAGGTTTCAGGAGACGCCGGAATGTGCACCGTCAACGTCGACATCACTGACCTTAAAGGCGACGCAATTCTCTCGGCGAAGATGGAAGTCTGCGCCACCTGTCTTGAGCAGGTGACGAAGATCATCAAGCAGAGAGTCACCCTCGAACAGAAGGTCAAGCGCACAAAGAGAGCCGCGCCGTCCGCGTAAGCATCGGTCGGGAGGGGTAAGGCAGGGATACCAACTATGGTATCCTTGCCTCCCCGCGTGTACAATTGCGCCCAAAGGAGATTGAGAAATGCCGGATGAAACCCCCAAGCCAGAGACGCCCGTTGATGAGGAAGCGCGTAAGGAAGACGACCTGCTTGCGTCTGCGATGACGATTCTAGGCAGTGATCGCCCTAAAGACATCATGTTCCGGGCATGTCCTGTCTGTGGGTTCTTCTTAGGCGCAACGGAGGGTCGCGCCTGCCCCGAACACGGCCAGGCGGTTGATTTGGCGTCGCTGTCGATGGAGTGCCGCCGGAAAGCGTCGCTCTCGTTGGTGAACCAGATTCTGAAAGTCATTGAAGTTAAGAAAGGCGATCTGCGCAAGGCATATCGCCAAGCGAAGAAACAGACGAAGATGCTTCGTAGCCAGACGCGGCAACCGGGCTTCCGAGCAATAATTCCGGAAGTGAACCTCAAGCCCATTCTGGCTCAGCTTAATGAGATTGAACATCAGTGCCGTATTCTTCAAGCGCAGGCACTGAGCAACATTTGCGGCGAGGCTGCTCCCCCCCAAGAGTAAACGGGGTGTCTCTTCCCAGAGGCCACCCGGCCTCGCCGCTCTCTTTAACATGGAAACTCCGACCGGCATAAGTTGCCCGCGTTGCTCGTCCCCAATCTACTGTTTGGGTATCACGCGGCGTCGTTCTCGCTGGAGTCAGCGAAACAAACACGCCGATGCTCGCTACCGATGTAATCAGTGCCAGATCACGATTACGATGCCGTTGGGAAAAGTGAGTGACCCCGATTTCGTGCGTACTGTCCAAGAGGCGATTGAGCGAGAGGGGCGATACCAAAACATCAGGACACTTCAAGGCCGTGAGGCGGAGATTAATCTAATTTTCTGTCCGCTCTGCAATGAGCAGATGACTTGGCGCATCGAAGATACGTGGTTGCAAGACGTACTGCACATTACATACGTTTGTTCCAAATGCGGCATTCGCGGTTACTTGGCGGCGCGAGGAACGGAACGACGCCTTACGCCGGAGATCAGAACAAAGATCGTCCAGAAAGTGCGATACGAACATGGCAGCAAAAAAGAAGGAAACGCCGGAAGCTAACAAGTGGTGGGTTGCGTATCTCCAAAAGGCCAAGACATGGGACGGAGCCGTCGAAGTCCCTATCGACTCCTTGGAGCCAGACCCTCTCAATCCGAACGAAATGGATGACGTACAGTTGGATATGCTGCGGGAAGACATAAATGCTTGGAAGTTCGACGAACCAATCCAAGTCGTTCCAATCCCCGAAGCGGAGGGCAAGTTCCGTATTGTTGGCGGGGAACACCGCTGGTTGGCGTGTTTTTGCGGAGATACCCCTGTAGTTACGAAGAGGGGTATACTTGCTATCAGTCAAGTCGTGGTGGGTGATGCTGTAATGTCAACGCACGGTGTTTGGGCCGCTGTAACAGATGTGTCGATGCGCCCTTACCGGGGTCGTTTTTGCGCCGTAAGATTGTGTGGCATGAAAATTCCGCTCGTTTCAACGGAAGATCATCCTTATATGGTGGACGGACAGGAAGTTAAGGCGTGCAAATTGTTGCCGGGAAAGAGTTGGATTCGTGTTCCAAGACCGTGTTTATATTCTCCAACCGCCATTACTATTCCATCGCACATGGTCAGCTTCTCGCCTAAAGACGACACGTGTTCCGTCGCATCCTGTAGAAATAGCGTCCATGCGGGAGGTTTGTGTTTCGGACACTATAAGCAGAAGCAGGGCTACAAAAAAGCGTTTAGCGGTTCTTTCCGTTCTGTAAAACAACAGCCTCGATGCAGCGTAGAGGGTTGTTCCTCTACGGTCAAGACGAAAAATTTGTGTACTTATCATTACAACCGCTCCGCCAAAGTCGCGCCGAATAGAGTGTGTCTGACTCCTTTCTCGACGAAGCAACTATTAGATACCGATTTACTCTGGTTGTTCGGTTTCTACGTAGCCGAAGGCTCGGCTGTGCGCGAGCGGAACAGCGGGGGACGGGTGCGAGGAATATGCTTCACGATAGGAAAGAAAGACATAGAAAGAGGTTTTCTGGCTCGCCTGCGCGATATTGTAAGGGCGAAGTTTGGGTTGAGATGTTCTGTTTACAAGAAGACTTCTAGCAGGGACGGATACGATGTGAAGGTGTTTTCGCCTACGTTGGGTAGTTGGTTCGAGTCGCTTTTCGGTCGTTTCTCCTACGGCAAGACGTTACCTTCGATGTGGATTGGGCTGCCAAAGGATAAGGCGCGAGCGTTGCTCGATGGCGTAGCATCTGGTGATGGTTATGCGTCTCCTGACGGTATGATTCGTATTACTACTGTGTCTAAAGACTTGGCTTATCAGCTTTTCCTTCTCTGCGTCTCGGCGGAGTTTGCGCCGAGCATTTATTGCTCAAAAGATACCACCGAACAACGCAGGGATTCTTATATAGTGGCTTACACGCCTGCTAGAAAGCAAGACAGGCGCTACGGAAAAATTCTTGATGCTGATGGTTTGCTCTTGCGCGTGTCCGACGTGGTTGCATTCGAGGACTGTAATTACGTGTGGAATATGTCTGTAGAAACCACGAACATATTTAATGTTGGCGGTTGTCTGGTGCATAATTGCAAAAAAGTTGGCATGACCACGATTCCTATTGTGGTCAAGGAAGGCTGGATGGACGAGGTCGTGCGTCTCGAAAACCTTGTTCGCCGCAATGAGAATCGCGGGACGCGCAACCCGACTAAGCTGCGCCGCATCATTCTGGATTTGCGCACCGAGAGGCGTCTCAAACTCAGCGAGGAGGCCCGCCGGTTTGGTTTCTCCCGCGAGGATAAATTCAAAGAGATTCTCGAAGAACGCGAGTCCGCGAAGCAGGAAGCGGCCAAGAATCGTTCGGAAGAAGACGACGAGACCAGCAAGCATGTTCGTGACAACCTCGATTATGCTGTCCGCAACATCTTGTCGGAGTACGGTAGTACCGCGCCGAAAGGCCATATCTTCTTCTGCTACAAGGATCAAGTGCATCTGGTTCTTCAGATGGAATCCGGCTTGACCAGTTGTATTAAGGAGATGGCCGACGCTTGCGAGAAAAGCGACTTGCAGATGAGTGATTATCTGGAAGGCGCATTGCGGTCGCGTACCTCTGGCGGCGTGAAAGAGGTAACGGCTAAGATAGTGTCATCGCCGCCGGTTGATGATATCAAGGCAGGCGAGTCGGACGAAGACGAAGATGGCGACGATGACGGAAACGACGAATCCTAACATCATCGACCAGACGGGATACTCTCTCGAAGAACAAACGCCAATCAATCTGCTGCAACGCTCAATCCGCATGATGTTGTACCGTCGCGGTTTTGCGTGCCCGGTATGCTTGGCGCAGGGAACGCTGCGCCTGCATATTTATGCCGAAGCGGATTACCGTCTCTGGTTCGTGGCCGTTTGTGGCGTGTGCGATGGCAAAGGAAGCGCCAGCATCACGCTGCGGGACAAGATTGACGCATCAAGTCAAGACCTGGCTGAGGCGGGACGCCGCGCCTTCCGCGATCTGATTCGTGACATTGACTCTCCCAAACGTAACGCGCTGGAAGAATTAATGCGCGGCGCTACCGACCGACGAGACATTTACGGCGTCCTTCTACGCTGCGCCCTTTGCGATCTCCCCATCGGCTCTCGCGCTTATTGCCCTCGCTGCGGCCAAAAAGTTGATACGAAAGACCCTAATAAGTCTTGACATTTTGCCCTACGCTGTTATACTAAGAGTATGGCTACGCGGGATAGCAAAAGGAAGCGGCGAGTTGTAGCTGAGGCAAAAAAAGGCAGGGTGTTTCAGTGTCCGGTATGCGGCTGGACTACAAGCGAGGAGTTGATCAAAGCTTGTTTGAAAGGCCCGGACGCGCTGGCCAAGTTTGTCGCCAAGTCTGTGCGCAAGGGCGTGTCGAAGCCTCTCGCGGAAAGCCTTCAGGCTTCGCCGGAGGTGCTTGTTGATGCTGTAAAGCAGTCGTTTCGGCAGAGGCTCATCCATGATTTCATCGACAGCATGAAGAATCTTGAGATTACAACCGTGCCGCGCCAGGACGATGACGGCCTAGTCATGTTGCACATCAACATTCCTGCCGAGATGCAGGCGTGGCTTCCTCCGTACGTCATGGAGTGGTTCTCAGGCCATGACGCAGAAGCGGACAAAACCGTGAATTGAGCGAGTAGATCAATTGGCAGATCGCATCGTCGACATCGATGAGATTCCGGGTTCAAGTCCCGGCTCGCTCACCACTGTAAGGGCATAGTCTGGCGGGCCAAAGCGTCTGCCTCACGCGAAAAAGTTTCGAGGAATGCGATGCCAAAAACCACCATCAAGACGTTCACTATCATGGCTCGGCTGACCGTTGACGCACCTGACGACGCCACTGTTGCCGATCTGCTTGATGACCTTGTCTTCTACGTGCTCGAAAAGAAAGGCACGCCAGTAAAGATGAAAGATTGCGTGATTACGCACGCGACTCTGAAGAACGAATCGGGATCGAATTAATAACGCCGCGAGAGGGATCGACCGGATGAAGATGTACATTCTGATAAACGAATTCGTGCCGCCCGGCATTGCTGTAGTTGCCGCCGCTCACGCTTCTCTCGCCTGCTATCTCAAGTTCAAAGACTCCCCCGAAGTCGCCGAATGGCTTTCTGGTCCTTTTTTCAAGGCTGTTTGCGTCGTCAACGACGGTGAGTTCGAGCAGGCAAAAGCCTGTCCTGATCACGTCGTTATCACCGAATCTTCGCTCGGCGGAAAGGAAGTCGCGCTCGCGTTCAAACCTCGGCAGGAGTGGCCGAAGGGTTTCAAGTTTTTCCGGCTGTACCGCTAAGCCATGAAACAGATCAAAGCATTGACGTATGACACTGTGCTGCGCGACAACTATGCGCCGTTTATGTTGGAAACGCGGCGCGAGTTCCGCGAGGCTGTCCTTATGAGGATGGAGCAGGCGGAGCTTACGGCCAATCTGTTTCTGCGAGATGCCCTTCCTACAACGAAGGTCTTCGCCTTTGATCGGTCTCTTGTAGAAGAAGTCATGGATGCAGACATCGCCGAGGTAACAGCGAGTGATCTCCGTCTTCCCTTCAACAACTTTTACATTGACTTCGGCGGCGTCGTCGATTGCCCCGTTATGGGCACGACAGAAAAGAGTGTCGGTCTGCACATTTGCCTGCGCGATTTCGACCGTTTTGCCAAAATAGCGAAACGCTGGTTGCCGAACGTTGTTGTTGACTATCGCCTGCCTCGTGAGGACGTGTCTCTCACGGCACACACGCTGGTCATGTGCTTGTGGAGCCATTATTCCGGAAACTTACACAGCCCTATTCCTTTTGATCGGTGGGTTATGTCTTATCACTCAGAGCCGGTTACGGACAAGCCTTACTCCTGGTTTGGAGACGACGAAAAAGCCGTATTCAAACTTGCCACCAAATTCTGCGCGTTTCTCTCCAGCACGAATGTTACCTATGACGTGGTGGACAGACCTTCTATCAAGCACAAGAAAGGCCGTGTTACGGAGCGAATCTCCCTCCCCAAGGTTCACGTTATCCGTTTCATCAAGAACTACTCTGTCTCGCTAGGTTCCGATGAACACACCGGACGTACCGTAGGTGTGCGCCATTGGGTGCGTGGTCACTACAACAAATTCAGGCGCGGGCGAATCTACGAGTGCGCCGTTGCCGACGGCAAGATAAAAGCAGATCAAGCCGCCCTTGTTTGGATACCTAGACACCAGCGAGGCCCCGAAGCCGGAGAGCAAGTCGCCTCGCGTTACTTCGTGGAGCGGGGCCGTGTCAACTAACCCGCCGCTAAAGCCGGAGGTTTGCATCTCGAAGATGCTTCGGGGCCGGTCGACGACGGCCCACCGCGCCGTAGCACGGCAAAATGATTACGGATGTTCCTAGCAGCATTGAGATCGGCATGACAACGGAACTGGCAATGAGGACAGATAAAGGAATGACGGTTTCGATTACCAAGCAAGCCGCAGCGCGAACAGCGTTGCGACGTATAAGCAGGATTAATGAAAGCCACCTCGTGCTTTCCTTCCGCTTTGTACGTCGTCATCTCTACTATCTGGCCTCTTGGCCATTCGTGAAACCTTCGATTCCACGCCTTTCCGTGCTCCTGATCTTCCTGCGCAAAGGACAAATCCTCGAAGACCAGAACCGAGTTTTTAGGACTCCAGTTCACCAGCTTTTTCGATACGACGTGACAGAAGTCTTTGGTGGATCGGCTTTGCCGTTCCCGCAGCCGTTTGAGGACTCGTCCAACAGACTTCGTGGACTTTCCCTCTGCCTTTCGAGAAGCAAGCCGTTTCTGGAGTCGTTTTCTGGTCTTGCGGATTCGTCTTTTCCGTTCTTTCTGAACAGCACCGGCAACAAACAACTCCCTGTCTCTGTCGTCGACAGCAACGACAGGATTAGTTTCGTTGAGATCAACCCCTACGGGATGGACGCCGACGGCGTCCGGCACATCAATGGTGATCGACACAAAGCCGATCAGCTTTCTGTTCTTTTCGATGACGTTGATGCTATCGACCGTTTTGGCGCAAGCCAACATCGGCTTGAAGTATTCGGGGACGGAATAAGACAACTTTCTCCGTCCGCGTACTGTCCAGATCGAGAGCCGCCCGTCTCTTCGGAACGAGGCGTCTCTACCTCGTGTGCCCACCAAGAACATAGCTCTCGGCTTCCTGAAACAAATCGGTTTGATTGTTTTACGCCTATTCCTTCTGATAGCAGCGTATGCTCCCGCCGTAAGGCGGATAGCCGTGCAAGTCATCTGGCTGGACAAAACGCCTCTGGCAATAGTGTACGCCGCGTAGTGAAGAGCAACACGCCCAAGAAACTTTCCATTGTTGTAAGCCGTTGGGGAGAGCTTGTTGCATACTTGCGTAAAAGCCATAAGAGTATCTTCAAGTTCCTTGCTCGGCTCTATAACGATCTGGACTGTCCTCTGAACTTCCATGTACTGGATTTTACCACCACTCTACAGTGTTGTCGAGCGGTTGGTGGTGATTTTTCTTCTTTTTTTTTGAGGGCGGCGACTTCTCCCCACGAATAAGGTTGGGGAATACCCTCGCCGCAATAGATTTGTGGCAGATTGAACAAAAAGACGCGCTATTGGCGCTCCCTCATGTGGCTGCGGAAAGCGTGGACCTCATCGTTACGGACCCGCCCTACGCGAGTCTCAATAAGTGGCGGTCAATCGGGACAACAACGCGGCTTGGGGGGCATCGTGACGTTGAGTCGCGGGATGATTCCAAGTGGTTCGCCGAAGTTCCGAATGAGGCTCTTCCGTCTCTTTTAGGCGAATTTCACCGCATCCTGCGGCCAGACCGCCATTGCTACCTAATGTGCGACTGGGAGACTTTCGAGTACCTCTGCCGCGTAGAAGCATTTGCGGCGTGGGATTATCACAAGCCATTGGTGTGGGACAAGATACTGATAGGAATGGGCTATCACTACCGCGCCTCGTATGAATTCGTGGTGCTTCTGGAAAAAGGAAAGCGGCGGCTCCACGACTTGGGAATCCGGGACGTTTTGCCGGTACGGAATGTCCCGCACGGCAAGAAAGGACGCCGCCCCGCCGAAAAGCCCATCGAACTTATGGAACTGCTTATTCAACAAAGCAGCGCCGTCGGGGAACTTGTGTTTGATCCATTCGTCGGCAGCGGAACGACCGTCGCCGCCGCTGTTAAACACGGCAGGAATGGTATCGGATGGGATTTGAATGACGAGCAGTGCGCCTACGCCAATAGTCGCCTCGCTGAAATTTCGGGAAATCTCCCTTGACAAATGCCGTAATTCCGTTATACTAAAGGTGACGATAAACCTCTTTTCAGGAGACAGATAGATGAGTCATTTCGCAGTATTGGTGATTGGGGACGACGTTGCGGGTCAGCTTGAGCCGTACGATGAAGGCATCCAAATAGAGCCTTACAAGGAGCATCTTGATTCGGCTGAAATTGCGTGTATGGCGTCTTACTACGGCCTTTCGCCCTCCGACGTGAATGCGCTTCACGAAAAGATACGCGATTGGAATGAGCCTAACGGCGGCGGCATAGACGATCAGGGGTTGTTCGTGTGGCGCACTTACAATCCGGAGTCCAAGTGGGATTGGTGGACAGTCGGCGGTAGATGGGCGGATCATTTCGTCAACAAGCGCGGCGAGAAGATTTCCTCGCTCCGCAAGGGCGATCTTGATCTGGCTTTGCTCAAAAAGGATCGAATAGAGAAGGCGGAAAAGTGGTGGGCAGACGCGCTGCAGCTTTCTGCCGATGAGCGTGCGTTCGTTTATGGTATCGATGAGACTACCACGAAGGAAGCTTTCGTAGCGCGTTGTTGTAACTGGACGCCCTTTGCCGTAGTCAAAGACGGTGAATGGTTTGAGCGCGGCGAGATGGGATGGTGGACTATCGTGAAAAACGAAAAAGACCCCGCCGTATGGAATGCCGAGTTCGACAAGTTGTTCGCGTCGCTTCCTGACGACACGCTTTTAACTATCGTGGATTGCCACATCTGAGGAGAACATCTTGGTAAATACGACGGTTGACTTGCCCCATCTGCGCTGGTCTTTCGTCTGCGACGTGTGCGGGCGGAAAGCAGAGCACACGTCCTATATTTGGTGGCTGCTCTTCCCCGACCGAATACACGTCTGGCTGTTCGTGAAATACCTTCGGGTGTTGTTATGGCGTTACTCATTCCGCTACGTACCCGTTCGTGTGCCGTTTCGTGCGCCGGACGACGACCGAATTCGGATTGTTTGCAAGCAAGGATGCCCCAGAACGTGAGTACCATCGAGATTTACCAGGGCGACAACCTTCCGTTGTTGAGGACGTTCCACGACGGCGAGTTCAATCTCATCTACATTGATCCGCCGTTCAACACCGGCAAGCAGCGGGAACTTCATGCGGGCGGCTTTGCAGATACCTTTGACGATCTCACGGCATTCCTTCGCCCCCGACTGTTGGAAGCGTGGCGGTTGCTTGCTCCGGACGGCTCATTCTTCCTTCATCTTGACTACCGCGAGGTCCACTACGCCAAAGTAGCCCTCGACGCCATTTTCGGGCGCGAGTGTTTCATCAATGAAATCATATGGGCGTATGACTACGGTGGTCGGCCAAAGAACCGATGGCCCGCCAAGCACGACAACATCCTCTGGTACGCGAAAGACCCGAACAATTACACGTTCAACTACGATGAAATGGATCGAATCCCTTACATGGCTCCTGGTCTGGTAGGCCCGGAGAAGGCCGCCAGAGGCAAAACGCCGACAGACGTGTGGTGGCATACAATCGTGCCCACGCAGGGCGCAGAGCGCACCGGCTACCCCACACAGAAGCCTTTAGGAATCGTCGAGCGGATTGTAAAGATTCACAGCAGGCCGGGCGACCTGCTGCTTGATTTTTTCGCGGGAAGCGGCACGTTTGGAGAAGCCGCTGCGAGAAACGGGCGGGATGTCATTTTGATAGACGACAATCCCGACGCCATCAATGTGATGGAGCGACGATTGGCGTCGCTGGGAAGTAAAGTCACGGTAGGGAGGCCGGAATAACGATGGGTTGCGACATTCACCTGTACGTAGAGACCTTCGACCCCATTAAGGGTTGTTGGGTGTTCTGCCCTGACGTTGAGTACGACTGGCGCAATTATGATGCGTTCGCCATCTTAGCGGACGTTCGCAACGGCAGTGGTTTTGCGGGGTGCAAAACCGGCGATGGTTTTGTTCCTATCAGCGATCAGAAAGGAGTGCCTACGGACATGTCGAATGAGGTTCGTAGCTCCGCTGAGCATTGGCGCGGCTACGGGCACTCCTTTTCGTGGTTGACGCTCGAAGAATTGTTGGCCTACGACTGGACTCAGACCACGACCAAGCAGGGCATGGTCGACAAGGAAGCTGCGCAGCGATTTCGAGAAACAGGCGAGCTTCCAAATAGTTGGTGTGGTTGGACAAACGCGCCCGGCTACGAAACGATTCGTTGGCCCATCACCTACAAGGACGCGGCAGGTGCTTTCTATACGAAAACGCTTCCCGAACTCCAGAAACTGGCCGATGAGCACGGCGGGCCGAAGAACGTCCGCATTGTGTTCTGGTTCGACAACTAACAGGAGCCTTCTGCCGTGGGATATGATTTCGTTCCGAGAAACAAGGCCGCTGGCGGCTTCTACTTGGGCGCGTTTTCCTTTCCCGTAGCACTGCAAGCGTGCAATTATCTGTGGCCCGCCGTCTTCGGGGCTGTTGAGTTTTACGCGCTCAACGATCCGTGCTGGGGCACAAAAGACCCGTCTTCGTGTCCTCCTATCATGACGAACGACGGATTCTACGTCAGTGCCGAAGAAGCGCGTATCATGGCGCGGCTCATCAAGAACTTTGTTCGGATTCAAAAGTGCGCTCTGAAAGAGCAAACCCAAGCCTCAAAACAGGCGGACGGCCCGATAACACAGGACGATACCGCTGTCCGAAAGTGGCCGCTTGTTGTCACGCGCACGGATTTTCTGGACAAGTTCGGGGCGTTCTCCGAATGGCTGGTCAAGTCGAGAGGGTTTTGGATTCACTGAGATGACGGGCGAAAGATCGAAAAACGGACTGACCGTGCGTACGAGTGTGGCGGGTCTAAGAACGTCCGCATTGTGTTCTGGTTTGACAATTAACGGGATCGGAGCGGGAGAGCCGATGAACCGCGAAGATCAAAACGATGTTTTCAGCAGTGGCGTATCTTCAGGAACAGCACAAATGATGAACTACGAAGAAATCTTGGCCTCAATCGATCCGCGTTTTTTAGAGGAGAAGGGTTGGTGCAAGGAGCAATCCTTCGCTGCCCCTTCTTCTGCAACAGAAGCTATCAAGGCGTTGATGGCTCGTGTTGACGCCAACAAGAAGAAGCAAGGATGGATCGGCCTAATTGAGCTTAACAAGCTGGCGCACGAAGTGACGTTGCTGGAAGGCAAGCTGCACGATGCCGAAAGCGCCGCCGCGCAACTTGCGCAATGCTACGCCCGTCAGAAGGAGGACACGGACAAGCTGTGCGCTGCTGCGGAAGACGCGGATCGCCGCGTCCGGCAGCTAGAGGATACCATTGTCAAGCTCGCAGTGAAGATTGCGAACTCTTGAGCAATTCTGGCGGCTGCGGCCCGGCGGACCGGGATGGCTACGGGCACGCTCCGGTAATGAGCGAACGACGGCCAGGGTACAAGATGCTCGCTACTGCCCAAGATGGGAAACGTAAGTCCCGTCCAGCCGCCTTTTTCAGGAGACACTTATGCCGACGAAGAAACCTTCATGGAAGGAACAGCTTGTGGTTTTGCTGCTGATGTTGCTGGTCGGTACGCTGGCTTTTCTTCTCAGGTACTACTGGGATAAGTGGTACATCCCGTGGATTCTCTCGCGTTCGGCGGAGTAGCAGGAGTAACTGATGATTAATCCGATCCTGTTTTTGATTTTGTTCGTGCTTGTCGCTGTTGGCGTCGTAATTCTTCCGTGGCTGCTCCCGAAGAAGCTGCGTTGCCGGATCGGTTGGCATATGCGGATAAGAGAGATCGGCTTCGATGGTTGCAGTGTCCACGCGAAGTGTGAGGATTGCGGCTACGAAGGGCTGGTTGACTCACAGGGAAACCTTTTCTGAAGGCAAAAATAATGCCGACTTTTTCGATAGGCAGTACGGCTGCTTTGAATACCGCTCTCAGGGAATTCATTCTGGCGTCAGATTGTACTGTTCTCCTTCGGGACGACTCGCTTCTTCCGTCTTTGCTTATTGATATCATACAGCGTCGGGGCCAATCTGTTTTAGTCATTGCGCCTACGGAGGCTTATGCAGACAGTATCAAGAGCGCTCTGGTAATGGCGTTCAGGGAAAGATCGCTGGAACCTGTCGATTACCGCCACAATAAGCTTACGGCAAAGGGAGTTCCGTGGCACGTAAAGTTCTGTCCGTGTACAGAATATCACATATGTGGACAGCATTACTCGGTTACAGTGATGTGGCCGGATAAAAATGTCGGTCTTGTGAGGTCTGTTTTTATGACTGTGGCGAGTGAACGCCAATCTGTTTTCATATACTGCGTTCAGCGCGATGTTCCTGATACAGTTGTGCAACCTCTGGTTTGTTCTGATCGTGCGGTGATCTACCCTGTGGGAGATGATTACAAGGGAGACGACGATGCAAGTTAAATGCTGTGTCGATGGATGCTCCGAGTCGTTCTCAGACGATGCCGGACTGGCTGCCGGATGGATGACCGTTGTTGATTCGCCTCGCCGAATCTGGTTTTGTCCGAAACACGCCGCGTTGCTCCGACAACATTTCACGTCGCTGGTCACGGCGGGTCTCGGAGAGATGCTAAAGCTCTCAATTGATCTGGCATCCGTACACGCAGGAGCAAAACAATGACGACCGCCACCATACGCGAACTGCTCGACCGCGCCGTAAAAGAGGCAGGTCAGGATGACGAGGTTACGTATGTCTGAGCCGCGCTTCCTCATAACTTGTGCAGGTGACGGTGCTGACGTGGACGCGATTCTGGAGATGAACAGGCATCCTGACTTCGGAGGAGATGAAAAGGTCCGTTGGTACCTTCGAGAGGAAGTTGAGGAATGGGTTCGGGACAGAGCAAACAACATCGTCCTGATTGTTTACAATTACGAAGAAGGCAGCGACAAGGTTGAGCGTGTGGGATTTCTGTTTGCCAAGAGAATCTCTTGCGCGTGGGCCTATCTGGACGGGCTGTTTGTTCGTCCTGAGTATCGGGGCAGAAACCTTGGCCACAGCTTGTTGACGACGTTCGAGAATATTCTCAGAGATAGAGGTGCATGGTACTTTTCCGCTGTCGTTGCCGCAGACAAGGAGCGATTGGTCGGTTGGGTAAGAAAGTTCGGCTGCAAGAGTGGCGGCGCACACGTCTGGTTCGAGAAGGAGTTTTGAGTCATGCTAGACCGCTTACTGGACGCGATTGATTTGGCGATCCGCGCCAACAATGGCGGCGGGCTTGAGTTCCGTAAGGAATACTGCCGATGTGATGCTTCGGTGGGAATGGTACCATGCGAGTATTGCGCCGTTGATTCGGCGCTTCGGCAGTGTCAAAGATTTGTTGCTTCGCTTCAACAGCAATCGGGGAAGGACGGGCGTCCGTGCGCATAATGGCGGAGACCTTCTCAGAAGTAATGTCGTTTTACGCCCAAAAGCCTGTAGGTTGGCGCAAGGTTGTCGCGTTCTTTCGTTGGATAGCGCACTTGCGCCCGTGTTACGGCTGCGGTCGGTTGACCGGCGGACGGGCAATCCGCGCTGGCGGCGGGAAGAAACCTTGTTGTTTCGATTGTGGTTGTTCGGGATAGGAGATGCTCATGTCTTTCGATTGGATCAAGTACGCTCGTGATGGAGTCTTGCTGTACAGTGACGGAACGTTCATAACAGACGGAACGTGGCTTGTCCGCCTAGATACGCCCGTTGCGCTGTTGCAGTCGTCCCGTCTCACGAAGCAAGACATGAAGAGGATGCTTGCCAAGCACGACGATGGTAACGACGCGACGCCCGGCAATATCCCCTGGGAAATCTCCGACACCGATACCGCCGATGATTGCGGGGTCTGCGATGGTACAGGCGAAGGTCGTGTGGGGTGTCCGGACTGCGATGGTACAGGCGACGACGAATGCCCCGAATGCGGACAAGAGATTGAATGTAAGCGTTGCAACGGCGACGGTTACGTCGGTTCAGGCGAGGCGTCTTGCTCTGGTTGTGGCGGCAGCGGTAAGGATTCGATGGGGCCGTCGAGACGCATTAAAGGCATCAAGTTCGCCGGGCGCATTGTTTCGTTCTTGAACGCCCTCGGCGTCGTGCAGTGGCGCATAGTGCAAAACGAAGTTCTTTGGTTCCGCTTTGACAACGGTGTCGGCATAGCGATGTGTATGAACGGGTAACGCGGTGAACAACCAGACTCTTCTCGGCAAACACTTGCACAAGCACGTCCGTGATAAGGACGGTCACTACCTCGCGTCTTGCAGCAATAAGCCTTCCCATTCCGGTGATCGTGAGCATTGGGTGGGCGGCACTGCATGGGCTATGGCGGAACACATGGCTCGGGAGGGATGGGCGGAAACCTCCGACGGGCGGCTTCTCTGTCCTAAGTGTGTTAAAGACGCTCTCCTGAGTCGCGCTCTTGTCTTAACGCCGCCGTCGGAACCGGAATGCTTTGATTCGTTGGAATAGTATTGTTTGTTTGGAGGCAGGAGAATCGCGTGGCAGCAGCTAAACTCTATTGCGGCGATTGTGAGTCGGTGTTGAGAGCGCACTCTGACGGCGTCTATTCGTTGATAATGACTTCGCCGCCCTACGCCGACGCAAGAAAACGCACGTACGGGGGCGTCCGTCCTGACGACTACGTAGCTTGGTTCTTGCCCAAGAGCGAACAATTCTTGCGCGTTCTGTCTCCGACAGGCACATTCATCTTGAACATCAAAGAGAAAGCCATTAATGGCGAGCGGCATCCTTATGTGCTGGAACTGATCCTCGCGCTGAGGAAACAGGGTTGGTTGTGGACGGAAGAATTCGTCTGGCACAAGCGTAGCTGTTATCCCGGCAAGTGGCCCAATCGTTTCCGCGATGCGTGGGAGCGATGTTTGCAGTTCAACAAACAGCGCGAATTTGCCATGTACCAAGACGCTGTGATGGAGCCTGTCGGGGAGTGGGCCGACGCCCGCCTGAAATCGCTCAGCGAAGTTGATAAACGCCGAGACGAGTCTCGTGTAGGCAGTGGTTTTGGCAAGAAAGTGGATAACTGGTGCGGAAGATCATTGGTTTACCCCACGAACGTGCTTCATCTAGCCGCTGAGACGAAGAATGTAGGTCACAGCGCTGCGTTTCCGGAGTCGCTCCCCGCTTGGTTCATTCGCTTGTTTACGCGGTCAGGAGACGTTGTGCTCGATCCCTTTGCGGGCAGCGGTACAACGTTGCTGGCGGCGCGGAAACTTGGCCGACGTGCGGTTGGTATTGATAAAGAACAGTTTTACGTAGACGTTGCTCGTGCGCGTCTTGCGGCAGAAGGGTTGGGAGAAGAAACAGATGCTGATCCAAGGTAGTACGATCAAGGATTTGTTTGCTATAACCGACCTGTCCGCGACGCCCTGCTGCGTTGTAGTCGGAGACATTCGCGTTGTAGGACCGACGCTACCTGCGGGCATTGCTCAATGCGTTGTTACGTCGCCTCCGTACTGGACGCACCGCGACTACGGTAGCGCGTCTCAATTAGGGCAAGAAGCGTCCCCGCAAGAGTATGCGACAAGCATCGCGGAGTGCGCCGCCGCGTTTCGTTGCTCGCTGAAAGACGACGGAACGTTCTGGTTGAATGTCGGAGACACGTACGCTAAGAAACGGCTTCCGGGCGGAATCAAAGCGAAAGACCTAGTAGGTATTCCCTGGCTGGTTGCACAGGCGTTGCGGGCGGACGGTTGGTTCCTGCGGTCCTCGGTAGTGTGGCACAAACCGAATCCGACCCCAGAAAGTGTTAAGAACCGTCCTACTCAAGCCTACGAGCACGTCTTTCTTCTGTCGAAAGCCGCCCAGTACTATTACGACTACATGGCTATTTCGGAGAAAGCCATCTACGCAGAGCAGCACGCTCGCAAAGCGACTTCGTGGGGGACGCATCGGAAGCATCCAAACAAAGCGAATGTTGCCAACTACGCCTTCGTCGGGGAGAATCATACGACGTTGCCCGGCGGGCGAAAGAACAGCAGAAACGTGTGGACGATGGCCACGAAGCCTTATAGGGGGGCGCATGTCGCGCCCTTCCCCGTTGATTTGCCTACCAAGTGCATCAAAGCGGCCACCAGAGAGGGCGATCTGGTCTTTGATCCGTTTTGCGGCGCGGCAACGACAGCCATCGCCGCCCTTCGATTAAACAGGCGATTCTTGGGCGTAGAGTTGAATCGAGCGACTGCAGAAGAGGCCCGCGAGCGCATCCTGCGCGAAACAGGCGTCGCCGCAATCGTGCTCTTTGGCGATGGAGTATAATATGACCGCCGGTAGACAAACCACGTCCCTGAACAAGCATTGGTGTACTCCGCCAAAGTACGTTGCGTCCGTGCGGCAATTCTTCGGCGGCAGGATACTGCTCGATCCCTGCTCCTGCGTCTTTTCTACCGTGGGCGCGGAAACGGAATACCGTCTTCCAGAACAAGACGGGCTGTCGCTCTCGTGGAACTTCAAAACGATCTACGTCAATCCGCCCTACGGCTACGACCGGGAACGCGGGACGCACGTGCGGGATTGGTTGCGCCGCTGCGCAGTAGCAAACGACGAACATCGTTCCGAAATCATCGCGCTTGTTCCTGTCGCAACGAACACAGCGCATTGGAAAAACTTCGTGTTTCCTTGCGCCCGCGCCGTTTGTTTCTTGTCGGACACCCGCGTGAAGTTCTGGTCTGGCGGCGCGGAGATGAAAAAGGGCGCTCCAATGGCCTGCGCACTAATCTACTGGGGCAGCAACATCTTTGGTTTCCGCCGCGTATTCGTGGAGCACGGAGCCATCATCGATTTGGCTTTCGGAGGCCCGTGGCTAAAGGAGACTTAACGTGGCTTTATGCGAGAAAAAGACCGCGCCTGCCGATCCGCCCGACAATAACGTAACGCCAATCGGAATGCTTTTCGTTGGCTCAATGAAGTACAAGCTCGTTGCTTCGCAAGAAGGTCTTACAATGCAGTGCGGCGAAGGCCCTATCAAGACGATCCCGTGGAAACTCATAACGGACATCTACAACGGCCTAACCATCCCGGTGACGATCCGAAGTCGCCCGCAAGCCCACGGGCTTTAGCCGTGGGTTAGGGCGACGTGAGAAAAATTCTCTGAAAATCTGGGAATTTCTCTTGCCTTATAGTCAAATGCCTGCTAGAATGAAGTGAGATGATAAGGACAGTAGAATACAAACTGAGGCCAAACAAGAGGCAGGAAACACTGCTCCAGTCCTTCCTGGACGGATCAAGACAGGTGTACAACGCTGCGCTTCAGGAGCTTATTGATCATTTCCAACAGACGGGAAAGTACCTTCCGTATTTCACGCAAGATAAGACTCACGGAAAGGCTAGATGGCCTGATCTTCCCGCCGTGGTTGTAGATACGACCCTCCAGCGGCTTCACCGCTCCTACAAGTTCTTCTTTGAAGGGCATAAAGCGGGGAAGAAGGTTGGAAGACCTCGATTCAAGTCGTACCGTTCTTGGAGTTCCTTCGAGTTTCGAGACGGAACACAGCGGGTAGAAGACGACGTGTTCAAGGGTGGAAGACAGCTTGGTAACATCAAGTTGGTGCAACCAGATCGTCCTGTTCCTGGTAAGTTTCAAAGAGCAAGGATCGTCAAACGTCCGAGCGGCTGGTACGTTCAGTGCATAACGGAGCTTCCAGACGACGTTCTTCCCGCAACGGATAAAGCCGTGGGATTGGACGTAGGATTACTATACCTCGTCACGGACTCGGATGGGAACCATACTGAGAATCCTCACAATCTCAAGAGCGGTTTGAAGAAGTTGCGGAGGCTTCAACGGAGAGTTGCAAGAAGAACCAAAGGGAGCAACCGAAGACGAAAGGCTGTCCGTACTCTTGCTCGACACCACGAACGCCTTTCAAACAGACGGAAAGATCATCTTCACAAAGTCTCACGTCATTACGTCAACGAAAACGGCGTGATTGTTGTAGAGGACTTGAATATTAAGGGACTGGTGCGGAATCATTGCTTCGCGCAGGCGATAACTGACGCTTCGTGGGGGATGCTTGTAGGAATGCTCGCGTACAAGGCGGAAGGTGCTGGGCGCGAGTTGATACGAGTTAATCCCGCGTACACGAGTCAGAGATGTAGCTCGTGCGGAGAGATGGTTCAGAAGTCGTTATCAACGAGAACGCATCGATGTCCTTTTTGCGGGTACACAGATTGTCGAGACATTAATGCCGCCAAGAACATTTTAGCGGCGGGACTGTCTTTGCGGCCCGGACAGGGCCTTCAGGAGTTAAGCGATGCAACAGCAACGTTTTCCTGAGAACCCCACGACTTCAGTCGTGGGAGAAGTCAGGTAGATTTTCATGAAAATTCCCGGAAATCACTTGACAAATGGATATCCAGTGTTATACTATAGATATCAGTAGATATCTACAGGTAGGAAGGAGATCAGCGATGGAGAAGTGGTTGATTACGCTCACGGGACGACAGACTGAGTTCATCAAAGGCGAGTGCGACAGGCTTGGCGTCCCTAAGTCTGAGGTAGTTCGGAGGTTGTTGGATGAGCACATCGATGCCCGAACGTCGTTTCAGGTAACAATGTCCGGTGACGGTTCAGCTTCCCGGCAAACTGAAGCGCAAGACGTTAAGTCTGCGCCAAACAGTCGTTTCGCAAATTGGTCTTACCAGAAAGGGAAAAAAGATGACCAACCCGAATCTCACTGAAATCGTAGGTGTCGTGGACAAGAGCGGTTCGATGAATGACGTTATCGTCGAGGCCCGGAGCGGCCTTCGTCAGTTCGTCGAAGATCAGAAGAAGTGCGTGGGTCAAGCGAAGCTCACGCTTACATTCTTCGACACGCAGTTCGACAAGAGGCTGGACGGCGCGGACATTCAGAACGTAGTCATAAAGGATGATGACTACGTGCCGAGCGGCATGACGGCTTTGCTGGATGCTGTCGGCAAAACCATCGATGAGGTCGGGCAGCGTCTGGACAAGACACCGGAAGAACAGCGGCCCAGTCAGGTGATCTTTTTCATCTTGACGGACGGCCAGGAGAACTCCAGCAGCGAATACACGCGGGATCGCGTGAAGCAGATGATCCAGACTCAGGAAGGGACGTACAACTGGAAATTCATCTATCTCGGCGCGAACCAGAACGCCTTCGAGGAAGCCGAAAAGCTTGGCGCGAAGCGCGATCTGGCCGCGACATTCGCCGCGACTAGCAAGGGTGTAAGCAGCGCTTTCGCTGGCGCGAGCGTGGCGGCGTGCTGCTTCCGTATGGGCGGCGACCGCTCTTCGGCAAGCCGTGGCTTGAGCAACACGGTTGTTTCCAACGACCCGTCCGCGCCACAGCAAAGCAAGACATTTGTTGCTCAGGGCGAGGCACTTCTGCCGGATGATGCTCAGGCCGTCGTTGATGCGCTGACCGGCAAAGCCAAGAAGCCCGAAAAGAAGACGGCCAAGCCATCTTCTGCCAAGCCGACTTGGCTGTAATTTCGGAAAATCCCTCTTGACATTCTGAGGGATTCCGTTATACTAGGAACAGTGACGCCCTAGTGGACTAGCGATTAGGTCGCCAGCCTTTCACGCTGGAGCGCAGGGGTTTGAATCCCCTCTAGGGTACCAAGTTGAAAACAGGCGCAGACGAATGGGAGACTGTGGTAGGTGAGTCTACAAGACGAAGCCAGCGCAGACACAGGCCACAAGCCTTCTCCCACCTGCGCCTTGGGTTCTTTGACAACGAGGCGGAATAAAGAAGGACGCGCAGAACGGGCGGGACAGGCAACCGCCGAGGCGCTGATCGAGATGGTACATCTGATGTACCAGAAGAACACGGCTCGGCGGTTCCTGTCCGCCCTTATTCGTGCGCTGAAGGCGCATCAGCGCGACTTCGAGTAGATTAATATGCAACTCCCGCGCCTCACAGTCGAGTCTCCTTTGATAGATCATAGTGATTATCTTGTTCTGGACAAGCAACATCTCGGCGGCCTTGTGACGGGGCACGTAATGCGCTGGCACGCAGACATTGAATCTTTCGGACAACCATTCTCGATCACGCTCATCTCGAAAGAGACAGCATTCAAGACCTGCGGAATTTACGGACCGATACCCAACGATGAGGTCAACCGTCTTGGCTGAGATGAATCGCTCTGTCGAGTCCATGACGCTGCGCGAGAAATGGCGTTTCCTCTGGACGCGGCAGAATGAAATCACCGAAATGCGCATTGATTCTGTCACGCTGCTGAAAAGCGGAGGCGTATCGATAGACGGCAGGATTCTGGAAACGCAGCCGATAGGCTTTGTGCGCAAACTGGCTTACGTATCGGGGTTGCGTAGGTATGTCTGAGCTACCGGACGAGCTACAAGACGCGCCGAACAATCCAGAGAATTGGCGCAAACTGGACGAAGAACTGACCGTTTTGTGGGAGCAAAGGCGTTCCCGCGAGGACAATTTTGGAGATTTGATCTGCGTATTGCAATGCGTGGTTCGGTACTACCGCCACACATTGACATGGCGACAAATGAACACCGTATGGGCACTGACGAATTACGTGCGCGAAAAGAAGAACTTGGAAGACGCCGATTTGCGTTTGGCGAATCAACTCATCTCCGTCATAGGTCTGAATTCCTACTGCGGTTTGTCCGAAGGTCCGCCCGCGTGGGAGGAGACAGACCAGGACGCAGAGTCATAGTGATTCTCTCTCGTTTGTCGAGAACGTTGTCGAAAGCGCTGTGGGAAGTCAAGCTTCATTAGCGAAAAGGAAGGTCGCCGATGGTTGCGGTAACACTCAGCTTGTTCTCGTTCCGGCTTGGCGGTGATTCCTCCGGAATGGACGGCTTCGACTTTCTGACGATAAACACGCTGCGCCGCAAGAACGGCACTACGAAAAGCGCCAGCAACAGCCTGCTGTCTTTTCGTTGGCGTCGCTTGGGCGACAAGATGAATTGGCGCGGCGAGGTTCTGTTCTTTCCTTTCGGTGTCGTTCGATCAGTTTAATGTCCGGCCAGCTACTACTCCCCAGTCGCCTAATAGTAGGGCGCTTGACTCTCTGTGAAACTGTGCTACAATGACTCCTGTTCAATGTCTTAGCAGAATCTTGACCTTCGATCAACAAGCGCAGACGACCGACGCCGCGAGGTCCGGTAACTTCAACTTCTGTTGGGGCATTGAACCGTCTGCGCCTGTTTTTTCGGAGTCCGTCATGCGAAACGGTCCCTACGAACTCGTCCTAGCCCCCGACGATTATCCCGGCAAAAGATATCGCGGGCGTTACTGCTATGAGCATCATCTAGTCTTCTGGCGTGCCCACGGAGTGCTGCCGGGAGATGACGAGACGATTCACCACAAGAACGGCAATCGACGCGACAACAGACTAGAGAATCTGGAACTGTTGAAGCGCGGAGCACATACGGCGCAGCACAACAGGGAGCACGGACGCAAAATGGTTGAGATGGTGTGCCCTGTGTGCGGGCATGAGTTCAGCCGCCGGTGGGCTAACACTCTCTTGCGCGGCGGCATGACGAGGAATTTCTGCTCGCGCAAGTGTATGGGTAAGGCGCGTATGAGTCGCTCTCCGATTGGCGCAACAGAAGTAGTTCGTGTTTGGCAAACGGTTTTTACTCCCCGGTAGTTCAACGGAAGAACAGGCCCCTGTTAAGGGCACGGTTGGAGGTTCGAGTCCTCCCTGGGGAGCCACTTTTGAGGAGCGTTCGTCGTGTGTCTTGCGCGTTTCTGTGATTGGCAGCTAAAGCTGAAAGAAGACACGCCCGAAACGTGGACGTGCGCGGCGCACATAGGCCGCGCCCTTATGTGTCCGTACAAATCGCTTGAAGAAGCGAAGACGCCGCCGTACCCTTGCGAGGACGCGAAGGCTCCGGAAGAGCAGGAGAAGGAGTAGCACATGCCCAATCCAATGCCAACACTTAAGGTCGGGAAGTTTGTGAACGTAGCTGTCTGGGTGTGTACTGAATGCGCCCATCTCAAAGAGGCAGCAACGCGGCGCGAATTCATTTGTGGGATCGACGGATGCGGTTTGGCTGCGGGTTTTCCCTCGCAGACGGATTTATCTGAGGCGGATTTGGCGCAGCATTGTTTTCGTTGCGGGGAGCCAAGCACCGCTAAAATTGTCGTAAAGGAACGTAGTTTCGGCCTCTGCACTGCTTGCGACGACTCCTTCATGGAGCGTTGTTTGGCGGACGTTCCTCACCATCGCGTTCAAGGAACAGCGCGATGATCTACGACTGCTTCCCATTCTTCGACGAACTAGACGTTCTGGAGATACGTTTGAACGAACTCGATCCCGTTGTGGACAAGTTCGTGCTCGTGGAAGCGCCTGTGACACACAGCATTCAACGTGGCCCGCATTCGTTCTGGCTAACCGCGAACGCTTCGCGCACCTCATAGCCCCTGTAAAACCGAAATGACAGGAGAACGCGCATGACGCACATCCCCGCTCGCGTCTTCTTTACGAAGGGCGTTGGACGACATAAGGACAAGCTTCAATCGTTCGAGTTGGCGCTGCGCAAGGCTGGCATCGCCGCATTCAATCTTGTGCGCGTTTCCAGCATCTTTCCGCCAGGCTGCAAGATAGTCTCGCCGACCGAAGGCTTGAAAGGCATGGCTCCCGGCCAGATTGTATTCTGCGTGATGGCCGACACTGCAACGAACGAACCGCACCGTATGATCGCCTCGGCAATCGGACTGGCCGTTCCGGCAGAAGGCGAACAGTACGGCTACTTGAGCGAACATCACTCCTTCGGCGAGAACGAGGATAAGGCGGGCGATTATGCCGAAGACCTTGCTGCTACGATGTTGGCGACGACCCTAGGTATCGAATTCGACTCCACCAAGAACTACGACGAGCGCAAGGAAGTCTATCGTATGAGCGGCAAGATTGTTCGCACGCGCAACATCTGCCAGACGGCAGAAGGCGATAAAAGAGGAGTCTGGACAACGGTTGTCGCCGCCGCTGTCTTTTGCTCGTAGGGCAAAAAACCGCTTGACAATCTTGGCGACGCTGTTATACTAAGTGTGTGGAAGATGCAGGGCCGGGCTACGGGATAGCGCACCTGTCTCCAAAACAGGTTGTCTGGAGTTCGAGTCTCCACGGCCCTGCCACTTTCCTTCGTGAGGTTCCGGCATGAAATCACGCAGGCCGTACACATTAACGCCGAAGTTGCGGGCGGCCATCAGAGAGTTGAACGAGCGCGGTTTCTGGGTTGTGAAAGCCCGGTCGCTTTGCGCTGACATGTGCGATCAGTACGTCAAGAAACCCACGAAGAAGGAGAAAGAGGCAGGCGTGGTCAGTTGCGCCTACCCAGTGAATAGCTCGGGTCGCTGCCTGCAACACTGGTGTGTTTACGGGCAGCCGTTACATTTTGTAGGAGATGGCCAAAGGGCCGTCGGGTTCAACACTAAAGGAGGTTGTTATGACCGGGAATGCGGAAAACGAGAAGGGCGCGGATGAGTTGCAGAGTGTCTTTGGTCGTCTCGCGGCGATTGGCGCTCTTAGGAAGGACGTGGATTTGTCCAAGGAAAAGGCGATCAGTATGGGGTCGCACGTGGGAGAGAGAACGGCACAGATGGTGCTAAAGCTCCGAGTGGCCAACTTGCTGGACGTGCAAAGAACAAGAAACACCGTATCGCGGCGGCTGTTGTTGGTTGGCTTAGTGGTCGGCCCCGACGGAGGCGTCGAACAATCCTTTGACGTTGACAGTCAGCACGTCCTGATCGGCGAGAATGATTCCGGGACTTCGTGCGGAGAAACATACAGTGACGGGGAAGGATCGCCGCAGAAAGTCATAGAAATTCTCCAGCGAATGCTAAAGGCGACGGAAGTTCAGATCGCTGAGACGGCGAAGAAGGAGCAGGAACAGGCGGAAGCAGCCAAGAACATCGACGCGGCATTGTACGCGCTGGCGAAGGAGATGGAAGGTTTCGTGTCCAAACACGCCGATCTTGTCGATAATGTCGCCGATCTCGACTGCGTTGTTGAGGAAGATTCAACAGACCGAGCGGAATGTCGCACGATTCGAGTGCGCCACACCCCGTCGGGGCGTCGCTTCGAGGCGTTGTTCAGCGCCTCCGGCAACCTGATCTGCGCGAAAGAGCTTGAGCCAAAAGCGTAGTCATCATCGCCCGATTTGTGTATGCTGTATGAAAGAGCAGCCGCGTTGGGCGGCTCTTTTTGTGGAGCAGACACATGACTCAAGACGTAACTACGACCGCTCCGAGTCCGCGTTGTGAACGCTGCGGCCAAACGACATCGTCTTTCGTTCAAGTTCTCACGATGCGCGTCGGCGAAGATGATGAGGCGACAATAGCTCCCTGGCTCAACAAACGGCTTTGCGACGCCTGCCATCGGGCTGTTTTTACGAACGGCGTCAAGAAAGACGCACAGAACAACAACGATCCCGTCGCCTAACTGGAAATGGCACCTGACTACGGATCAGGACAAGTGGAGGTTCAAATCCTCTCGGGATCGCCACCTTTTGATAATCCGGCACAGAATAGCTTTGCCGACTCGTAGCTCAACTGGATAGAGCGGCTGCCTCCGGAGCAGCAGGCTCCGAGTTCAAATCTCGGCGAGTCGACCACTTCGATTGCAACGGCTGGTTAGCTTAGTCGGTACGAGCGCTCGGCTGAAAACCGAGAGGGAACGGTTCGACTCCGTTACCAGCCACCACTTTCTTGGGCGCGTCACCCAACGGTAGGGTACTCGGCTTTTAACCGAGACAATTGAGGGTCCGACTCCCTCCGCGCCCACCACTTTCAAAGAAAAACCCTTGACATTGGCGGGGTGTCTGTTATAATAACAGTAGGTCATGTGCCCCCGTAGCTCGAAGGCAGAGCAACCGGCTCTTAACCGGTAGGGTGTGGGTCCGACTCCCACCGGGGGTACCACTTTCCGAGGAATAGGCATGTCGCCCACTCAGTTTGAACGACTCTTGCGCCGCCAGAAGGCGCTCGCTGACGCTTTGGCGGGGCTGTGTTCGTTTCTAGCGGAGCGGGCTGCAAAAAGCGGCGACAGCGAATTGTACGACGCCGCTGCCAATGTGGGGCTTGACGCGAACGTTGTTCAGGCCGAGATAGACGGTTCGTGGCCTGGTGTTCTGTCCGAGCCGAAGGACGTTTACACAATGGAGATGAAGCTCAATGCCAGACCCTGATTGTGGTAGCGGCGGCAGCTTGAATCCGCTGGTTTGTCCGCGCTGCGGCAAACCTTCGCAGAAAGCGCGTTGTGCTTTGACGCCCTGCGGGGCTTACTTGTGCATCGAGTGTTTCGGCGAGACTGTCCAGTACAGAGAAACGCGACGGGACGTGCCGGAAAAGGACTTGGAACGGGCCAAGGCGCTCGTGTGCGTAAAATTGGCGGAGCAGCTAAGTCGGAAGGGCTACGGACGTTTTGTTAGCCCCCACGAGGCTTACGGCGTCCTCAAAGAGGAAGTGTTGGAATTGGAAGACGCCCTGCGCGAGAATGACATTCATGCGTTTCGTGGCGAGTTAGCCGACATTGCTGTCGCCGCGATCTTCGCTCTGGCAGGATTTTCTGATGACGCAGGTCGTGTTTTGTAATGCTACTGGCGCTTCGCCTAACGGTAGGGCATCCGGCTCTGACCCGGACCGTGGAAGTTCAACTCTTCCAGCGCCAGCCACTGGCCTCTAGCTCAACAGGAAAGAGCGCCGCGCTTTGAACGCGGAGGTTTCAGGTTCGATCCCTGAGAGGCCAGCCACTTTTTAGGAGACACGGTATGTTCCACGTAAAAGTTCCCGTTAAGTGGATTCGCGGCAGCGACGGCATTTGGATGTTGTGCGTTTGGACAAAAGAATCCGGGGTAAAGACGGTCTTGGCAACAGTACATTCCTATACGAGAAGAAGTTCTCCCGAATATTATGCAGTGAAGATGTGGTACGTTCGGGACGCGCTTAGTGGAAGAATCGCTCATAGTTGTCTGCCCGATCTGAAAGACGCCAAGTCTGCGGCGTTATTCTATTGGGGGTGTGCTGAAGCCGATCAGCGTGGACAGGATGAGGCTTGGACAGCGTACAGCTTACAGGTGCAGGCGATTGCCGCCAAGCTGAAGTTAGTCAAAAAGCCTAGTATGACAGAGCAGTACGATAAACTAGGCGTTGTTCACGCGATTTGTTCTCGCCGCACACAGCACATAGGTAGTAAGTGGCCGACTACGTATCCCTATCTGCCTATGGCTGATTCGCAGCAGGCGATCCTGCGCTGCGCTCGACACGCTTATGACGCGGGTTGGCGCGTGGTGGGAGATGATTTGCTTTGTCCTAATTGTGGTTCTCTGTTGCGGCAAACTAGATAGCAGTCGTTTTCTCAGGAGTTCTCATGGACAACGAACAACAAGACTGTCATTTTCCGGTGGTAGGTTGCATCCCTTCCGACCTTAGCGAGTGGCCAGGGCGGTTGTCGAGCGTCGTATTCGTCGGAGGCTGCAATCTTCGTTGTTCGTTCTGCCATTCGGCGGAGCTTGTGAATAAGACTGCCGCCGAAATCAATGAGGAGGCTATTCCGCATGACCTTCTCTTTGAGGAACTCAGCAAGAACACATGGACGAACGGCATCGTTATTACCGGCGGCGAGCCGACTCTGCGGCAGGATATCGGCAAGTTCTGCCGTAAACTCAGAGAACTGGGCAAGGAAATCCGCGTGGCCACCAACGGCGTAAACGCCGGGCTGCTCGGCGCTCTCGTGGCTGACAAGCTGGTAGACTCCGTAGCGCTCGATATCAAAACGAGCTTCGAGCCGGAGGACGGCTACGACAAGCTTGTCGGTGCGCCGTCCAGTATCAGAGTGAGTCAGTGCGTTCGCAAGTCGTTGACGCGGATACTCGAACACGCGAAGGACGTAGAGCTTCGTACCACAGTCATCTATCATCCCGACGGTCCGTACCGCATTCATAGCAAACGTACTTTGAAGAACATTGCTCATTACCTCGCAGACATACGCGCAACCGCCCCGTGGGTTTTGCAACCGTTTCGACCGGGCGACTGCCTCACCGAATCAATGAACTTGCAGCCGCCGACGCCCCTCGCCCTTCTATTGGAGTGGCTGCCTGACCTCAAGAAAATCTATCCGTACTGCCAAGTACGCGGCGTTTTTTGACACGTTTGGCGGCGCGGGATGTCACGTCCCGTACGGGCGCGTGGGTTGAAACTTGAAAAAGTGTCTTGACATTTTACGTATCGCTGTTATACTAGGTTTAGAACGGCTGCGGTGAATCTTGGGCAAGCGGACGGGCGAGCGACACGCACCGTAGGGCCTAAAGGTCGCAAGGATTCCGGCAGTCCTGACTTGCAAGGAAGGGACTGTGTCGGCGAGAGCGGAAAAACGTTGGCCAGTCGTTCGACTTTTCTTGGGCGAGTGGCGTAAAGGCAGCCGCGCTGCGCTTAGGACGCAGTGGTCTACGACCGTGGGAGTTCAACTCTCCCCTCGCCCACCAATACGGGCACGTGGCGAAATGGCATACGCGCCAGGATGAGAGTCTGGTCCGGGAAACCGGGTGGGAGTTCAAATCTCCCCGTGCCCACCATCTACGAAAGGCGTGGTTGATGGCCAAGGCAGGAAGAAAAGTAGGTCGGTCGGACAAGAAATTGCGAAAGCAGCATCCCGACAATCTCGAATTCTTGCTTTTCGAGCGAGGCCAGCCGCACGCCGGAGACGTAATCAGTACTGTTGACGAGGCGCGGTTGCGCGGCGTGCGCGTTCTCAGTACGATGTACACGACGTGGACGATTGCCGGAGCAAAGGATTACCTGCGCCACTACGGACACATAGAGCATCCGAACGAGGCGTTCAATCAAAAGTGCGCCCGGTCGGTGATCGAGGAAGCCCGCAGGCGCGGGGTCTTGGTTGAGAGCCAAAAACGGAAGGGTGCGCCAACGGTACGCGACCGGTCTTGAAAATCGGCGAACCTGAATAAGGTTTTGAGGGTTCGACTCCCTCCCCTTCCGCCACAACATCAAAGCCGCCGAAGCACGAATAGCTGTGCGCCGCTTTCGTAAAGCGGAGGTTGTGGGTGCAATTCCCACCGGCGGCTCCACTTCGCATGAGGTTTTTATGGCCGACTCGGTACTAAACCAGGTGTTGTTGTCAGAGAAGGAAATCGATGACGGCGTGCGCCTGTTGGAGTGCGCCGCGCTCTCGTTCCTTTTCGCTGCGAACAGGTCTTCTCTGCAAGACACGGATAATCCAGACGTGCTTGCAGTTTATGTCTTGCGGGGCGGCCACACAACCGAGAGTCTGCCGTTGGCTGTAGTGGAGGCGGCTTTGTATCAGCGTAGATGCGTGAAGGATGCTGCCGCGAATTACGCCAACGATACGTACACAGTTCTCGTTGAGAATTTCATTCACACAGCACTCCTTGCCGTGAAATATCATAGACAGTTCTTGTGGTCCGGCGATTCAATGTCTTCGATTGAGCAACAAGCAATGCAACAACACCTTCTTTGCTGCGCTCTTGGGTTGTTGTCTCGTATGTTGGAAGTTGATTGGATCGTGGCCAGAGCAAGTCGTTACGGTTATCCTGCGGAAAAGCTGTCTGCTCTGCTGGTCTACTTCTGGAAACACCGCAACCACTCTCCGTTTGTTGCTGAATTGGATAAAAAGCGGGGTGGACAGGGTTGACAAGTCTTTTGATTCAGCCGCCGTCGCTCAAGGGCAGAGCACCGGCCTTGTAAGTCGGCGTGTTTAACGACACATTGAGGGTTCAACTCCCTCCGGCGGCTCCATCTTTGTTGGACGTGGTTGTTGTTTGTGCTATGCTGAGTGGGCGAAAGGACGAGGACATGAAAAAGAGCGAACAGTCGCCTTTATTGCCTCTCAGCGACGTTATGACCGGCGTTAATGCGGCAGCGGCGGCAGCATTATCTTTGTTGCCCGCAGACGCTCGGGCGGCCAGAAACGTGCTCGTCCATTGGTTGTATGAGGAACCGCTACTCGATGAGGTGGTCAACGAGGTTTGTCAACAAATGTTGGCCGCCGCCCAACTGACGGCGGAGATGCCGCAACACGCATCAATCTCGCATATCAATCTGCGCCTGTCCCTGGCGCAGTACGTTCTCCGCAGCGTTCGTGTGCTCGGCGCGACGTACTACGGTCAAGACGAGGCGATGTGCCACACCCTAGTTAGCACACAGCTTCTTCCCGAAATTCTTTACGTCACGAGACACGTCCAAGTCACGAAACACCCCTGTTTGGTCGATCACGTCCTTCCCCTTCTCGCGTTCTTCCACAAACACCATGACTATCCGCCTTTCGCCGCGCAGTTTGAGGTCCGCTTGGGAACAAAGAAACTGATTCCCAAGATGAGCGCGTCCCACGATATTCCGCCTCTACGCGAAGAATAACGCTGCAGTAGCTCAGTCGGCAGAGCGCGTCCTTGGTAAGGACGAGGCCGAGGGTTCAAATCCCTCCTGCAGCTCCACCCCCGCAGAAAAATAAACGAATCTCCGAAAAAACGCCTTGACAATCGCGCCGACTCCGTTATACTAGGGGTAGAGGTAAGCAAATGAAATCCTTTTACAACGACTACAACGCCTACGGCGATGAAGGTCTCGCGGCCTTGGACGAATTCAATGCTGCAATCAAGCCCGTGTGGGATCGTCTTGTCGCCGACGGCTGGAATCCGAGGGAGATTTCGCATCTCTGGCAGATGTCCATTGGAGGCATAGAGGCCGAGACTGTTCTTCGGGCGGCGATGAAAAAGAGAAAGGCCGAGCGGGCGAAAGCAGTCTCGGCTTCCGAACCAGAACCTCGATTTTCACAGAATGCTGATGGAATTATCACCGACAAGAAAACCGGTCTTGAATGGTTGGTTGGGCCTGATGAAGACACGGACTACCCCAAGGCTGTGTCGTGGGTGAAGAGTCTGACTTCTGCTGGTGGCGGCTGGTGTATGCCGACGCGGATGCAGCTTAGGAAGTTGCACATGGAAGGAACTGCGTGGAATATTGATCCGTTGTTTGGCATACAAGGGCGTAGCGTATGGGCAGAGCCGGACGGTGCGGATAAAGCATGGGTCTATGATTTTTACCGTGACAAGGAGTACGACCTCTACCACGATAACGGGTTAAATGATCGAGTTTTCGCGGTGCGCCGTAAGGGTAGATTTCAAGAGCAAGGATGCGGAGTAATCCTTGATACACAGACAGGTCTCGAATGGTTGGTTGGTCCGGATGAAGAAACGGACTACGCTACCGCCGAATCGTGGGTAAAGAATCTGACTGTTGCTGGCGGCGGATGGCAGATGCCGACGCGAGAACAGTTGAAGGAGTTGTACCAGAAGGGCAAGGGAGACCGGAACACGGACACGGTGTTCAAGACGACGGGCTGGTTGGTCTGGACGGAACCGAAGGATGCCTCGTCGGCCTGGCTTTTCCACTTCCTCTTTGGCAGCGAGAACTACAGCAGTCGCACGATTTCGGACTGCCTACGAGTGTTCGCCGTGCGCCGTAAGGGAGGCGACGGTGTGTAGATTTCAAGAGCAAGAAGGCGGAGTGATCCTTGATACGACGACGGGTCTCGAATGGCTCGTAGGTCCTAACAGGACCACGACTTATAACGAGGCCGTTGCCTGGGTTGAATCTCGCGCCCCTTGGGGCGGTAACTGGCGAATGCCTACTCGTGAGGAGTTAAAGACCTTGTACCAACCCGGAATTGTTACCCGGCATATTAACCCGTCGTTCAAGACAACTGGTTGGTGGGTGTGGGCTGAGCATCGGGACGACTCGTCGGCCTGGGCCTTCGATTTCTACTATGGCAACGAGGACTACATCCCTCGCACACACTCGGTCTACACTCGAGTCTTTGCCGTGCGTTCAGGGAGATGATCATGGAATTCTACGGCAGTAGAAACAAGCAAACCAAGGAACCTCTTGGGTGGTCCGCTATGGCGATTGGTGACGAGGTCTTTGGGGTAGAATTTTGATGCTGGAAAAGTGGGAACTGACAGGAGATGGTTGGAAGTGGCGGCGCGATGACGGAAGCTACGTCGTTGTGTACGAAGTAACTTGCGTTGCCGCTGCCAGAGCTTGGGAAGCAAAATGGTTCCCCGGCAAAGTGGAGTACGAGGAAGGCAAGGTGATTACCGGCTTGCATCGTCCGGCAGAGGCAGCAATGGAGGCGGCAGAAGAATCAATGCAGGAGCCTCTTAGCTTCCGCGCCCTCAACGAGCGCGTGGCTGGATTGGACCCGACGTATCGTATTGTTAGTAGCGTGTGCAGAGGCTGTTATGAAGGTCATGATTGGACATGTGAATGTGTCAAGTCGCTCGGTTTTGACGATAAGAACATCCCCTTGCGTGAGGAACGTCGTGCGTTCCTAGAAGGACTTCTTTCGCATCCAGATACTGGTGTACGTGACTCTGCGGCGTCGGGTTTAAGTTACTTGGACGATCCAAGATCATTGCCACCGCTTGAACGCGCTCTCTCAGTCGAGACACACTCTTGGCTGAAGATATGGCTGGCGCGTGTGATAAAACAACTAAGAAGGACAACAAATGTCTAATTCCGTTTCTGTTAGAAGGGCCGCCAAGAATACTCGCTGTTACGGTGATGGTGTTTGGTGTTGCGAAAAAGGTTGGAAATGTTTATGTCCATCTTTTGAGATGCGCGAAGGTCTTAGTTGGGGAACAGTACCGATCTCTGGTCAGTGGCTGCAAAAGCATAAGGCTGAGTGCGGCGGGAAATTGATTCAGCTAGTTGCGCCGCAGACTAAGGCGGCAAGTAAGACCGTGCTATCATCGCAGAAGGCACGTTTGCAAAAAGCGAAAGGACTTTGCCGATGAAGAAGTTTGTTTTGTGGGTAGCAGCATTCCTTGTGTGTTCCTCTCTCTGCTTGGCGCAGGCACTGCCGCAGCCGCAGAACTACGTAGAGGACAAGGCCAACGTCATCAACGAAAAGGACGAGGCCGACATCAATGGCGTCTTGAGAGAACTCGAACAGAAGACGACCGCGCAATTCATCGTCCTGACTGTTGATACGTTGAACGGCCAGAACATCGAAGCGTACTCCGTCGCTGTAGCGCAGGGCTGGAAGCTCGGTCAGAAAGGCAAGGATAACGGTGTTCTGCTTCTTGTGGCTGTCAATGACAGAGAATATCGAATCGAAGTTGGTTATGGTCTTGAATCCGTACTTCCTGATGGTTTGGTAGGTCAGATAGGCCGTGATAAGATGGTTCCGCGCTTCAAGGCGGGTGATTACGGCGGCGGCATTCGCAACGCCGCGCTCGATATCGCCTCGCGGATTGCGGACGCCAACAAGATTGCGTTGGGCGGGTTAGAGCAGATAAAGGCCGAACGGAAAAAGCAAGAGGAATTGGAGGCGAAAGTTATTCTTATTACATTGGGTATTTTTGCTGGTCTTTTTGTCTTGTTCCTTATCGGCAGCGGTATCTTTAGCTATTTTGATAAAAGAAAGAGGAAGCGAGAACGCCTTGCTGAGGAGAAGAGAGAACAAGAACGTCTTGCCGAGGAAAAGAAACGACTCGCTGAGTTGAAGATAGACGAAGCTGCGTGGAAATACACTCCAGCCGCCGCAGCCGCATCTGCGCTTTTTATACCCCGTCATGCGCGTCGTGACTCTGATGTTCTGATAGGGCAGTCTAATCAGAAAGAGCAGCCTAAAAAAGACGACGATGAAGCAGCAAGTGCTGCGCGTCGCGCAGAAGAACTTCGTAAGCGGCAAGATGAGGAAGAACGTGCCAGACGTAGACGCCGTGAGGAGGAGGAAGAAGAACGTGCTCGCCGCAGACGGCGGGAAGATGATGATCGCCGCAGGCGTTCGTCGGGCAGTGGTGGTTTCGGCGGCTTTGGCGGCGGTCGTGGCGGCGGCTTTGGCGGCGGTGGGGCTTCTGGAAAGTGGTAGACAGGAACAGGACAGATGCCATCGGTTTTACAGGATTGGGTTCAGGAGTTGACGTACATGCAGCAGTCCGTCCTCATCACGGCGTGCCGTGGGCCGGACGGCCTTCCGAAGAATCATGTTTCAAAGAAACTCCTGCGGTGGCTGCGACGCTGCTTCCTGTTGAGCGCCTTCGACAAGGCGGCTATTAAGAACCCCGGTTATCCAAAAGGGGGCAGCTTCACAGGGCCGTCCTGTCCCGGCTGCGAGGAAGGCGATAACGGTCGTGCTTGCGACATAGACACGCATTGTATCGTGGATATATGCCATCACATGCGCGACCTCACGGCGGCCTACCTGAAGTGCGTGGACGAAGTACCGCATCACTTCCACCTGCACCTGATGCACGCGGCTGAGATTCTGGGATACAAACATCCTGATCCGCAGGTGCGGGCGTTCTGGTTCAAGTTCTACTGTGATATCGTCTTCGATGCGCACCTGAACATCGAGACACCAACGGCAATGGACAGACGCCTCGGAGACCACGAGGCGCAATGGCGCGAGGGAGAAAGCGTAACCGCCGATTAGGGAGACTGCCATGCAGGAAGAACAACTTACAGCAAGGGACGCCGCGAGACGACGCAAGCCCCTCGATGGCGCTGACGCACAGGCGCTAGAAGGTGCTTTGCAACTAACAGAACAAGAGCTTGCTCTGGCGGTCACTTTCCTTGCCGACGCAAAGAAAATCCTTGCGCGACTAGATACTCCCGAAGCAAGGCAGTGGTTGAAGATGCTTGAACAACCGCCGCCCGCGTCTTATGCGGCTCTCCGCGTGGCTAGACTTGTTCGTGAGCAAAAAAGCACGTTTGGCAGCGACCCTTCTGTCCCGGTAGCTGTTCATCTGTGCGAAGATTGCCGATGGGTAAGAAAGACCTGTGAACTGCCCGGTACTTGGTTCTGCACAAAGATGCGCGAGCCGGATGCGCTAATAGCCCGTCTTGCGTCTGCGAATACTCTAGCCGCGACACACTCAGAAGAACCGCTGTGCATGGCTGTCAGGCATTTTAGTGATAAGCAAGGTACGTGCTGGGAGGCCGCGCCGGAACAAACGTCAATATCATGGTGGAACCGCCTGATTCGGCGAGAATAAATGTCTTGACAAATCTTTCCGCGCTGTTATACTAAGAGCAGGCAGAACACTTCTCAGTTTGAAAGGAGCTTTTGATGAAGACAGCAGGGATCGTATTGGGTTTCGTTCTGGTGGTGCTTTTGATGCTCGGCGGTTGCGCCGTAGGCTTTTACAATGCCGCTCTTACACGAGACGAAGCCGTCAAGAATCAGTGGGCACAGGTGGATAACGTCCTCAAGCGGCGTTACGACCTGATTCCGAACCTCGTGGAGACGGTGAAGGGTTACGCCAAGCATGAATCGGAGCTTTTCGGGCACATCGCCGATGCCAGAACGGCTTACTTCCAGGCCAAGACGCCCTCTGAGCAGATACAGGCGTCAAACGTCCTGGAAGGCCCGCTATCGCGTCTCTTGCTGCTTAAGGAGACATACCCCGAATTGAAAGCGAATGAGGGCTTCTTGAAGCTGCAAGACGAGTTGGCGGGCACGGAGAACAGGATCGCGGTCGAGAGGATGCGTTACAACGATGCGGTGAACGCCCAACGCCTGTTCATCCGGCGTTTTCCGACAAGCATAGCCGCGAATTTCGCGGGATTGACTCCAGCGACGTACTACGAAGTAGCCGACGCGGAGAAGAAGACTGTTCAAGTCAAGTTTTGACTTTGTTTGAGGCACCCCAATGTTACATCCGTATCATCAACGTCATCACGACTTCGAGTTTGTTGACCGGATTGAGATCAAACTTGTTGACCGCTGGAAAGAATCCGAGATTTCCGGCGACGAGTGGCGCGTCTCGGCGCACGTCACATTCTTCTTCAAGGGCGTGAAAGTCGGCGAGTGCTGTTTCAGCAACATGGAAACCGCGATGCAGCTTCTGTACGCTGGTTATGTCGATGCCCGCGAAGGGCGCGGGCACGGCGAACCGAAAGACTTGTCGCTCGCTGTCAAAGACGCGGAAAAGGGCAAGTGCGATCAACCGGGCTGCTCCGCGCCAGCGACAGTTCGTTTCCGGTTGAAACGGTTGTATTCTCGTGAGGGTTTCTCTGCCGACGCTAACGAACACGGTGGGTACTACATCCAATTCTGCGACAAGCACTGCGAGCGCGGCGATTGCGGTTTGGAGGATGCGGACGCCAACTACGTCCGTATGGAAAACCTTGCAACCACTTCCTGAGTTTCCTGTCGTCCATGTCGAACAAGATTTGCCCGCGCACGGCGAACTTCGCCGTAGCGTAGAGAACCGCCCCGCTGACGGCGGCAAATCTCAGCGGCTATCGATGTACGTTCGGGGACCGAAGGGCGCAGTGCAGTTCGTGATCCTGCGGTTTACGCTTAGTGGCGTAGAGACTGTGTTGCCTGCTGATTTGGGCTATCACAGCCCTGTTCCAAGGTACGCCGGACAAACATCGATGACGGATAAATGTCATCTTTTGGATGGCCCGTGTTACTATGACGGGTCTGGCTTGAACGCGGACGAGTTCTACAAGGCGGCTGTGGCTTCCGGTAATGAAGAAGCCGTCTGGCTTATGCTAGAAGCCTACTATCACGAAATTTTCGACGACGCCGAACTCCCTGTTGTCTCAGAGACGGAAACGAGCTACTGATGGGCAAGAAAACCATAAGGATTCAAGTCGTGGGCGGGAGCAAGCAGCATTACGCCACGAAGGAGGCGAACGGCTGGCGGTTGCTTTGCGCTCCGGACAAGTTGGCTCCGATGGACAAGTTCTGGTCGGCCTGCGGCCCGCAATACCTCTGCCCTAAGTGCGCCAAGCAGCGACCATGTAAAAAGCACAAGTGGCAACTACTCTCGCACTGCAGAAAGGGCGTCCAGGAACGCTGCAAGATTTGCGGACTCGGACGCGAGCGCAAGTGGAAAGACCTTTCCGACATTGAACGGCGTTGGTTGCAGGATCATTGGCGCACGCTCATGCGCGAGACCCCGGCGGAGGACGTTCATCGTGTCTGGCACGAATTCCATCGCCGCTTCTTCGATGAAATCAAAGAAGGCGAATTCGAGATGGACGGCAAAAAGTTTCCGCTTACACGGCACGAGTGGAAGTGGACTGGATACGCGCTGATGCAACGCATCTCGAAGTGGGCCGACAAACACCCCAATGACGTGTTCATTCACGGCGTTGACGACAACAGTTTCATGAGTTCGGACATGGTCTACATTCTGCACCGGTCACAGACCGAGTGGATGGGCGTGTCTGTCGTGTTTGTTCCGCAAAACGGAGAGACGCCGCACAGCGCCTTCTTGTATCCGGGACATATGCTCTCGGCGTACAACAGACTGGGCTATCTGCTCAAGGTTTGTTCGGCCTACAAGGACGGCAAATGGGAATTGAGTCTGCTGAAAAGGCGGTAATTCCGCCCGCGCTGCTCAACAAGATTGTCTGCGGAGACTGTCTGTCCGTGATGGATGAACTGCCGCCAGACAGTCTGGACGGCATTCTCATCGACCCTCCTTACGGAGAGGGCATGGGCTTTGACGGAGACGAGACTACGCCTACCGCCGTCGCGCTGCTGGAAGCGTTCCTAGCCAAGGCGAGCGGCAGACTGAAACGTAACGGGCACATCGTCATTTTCTGGACGATGCGCAATCTCGACGCCTGCATTGACACGCTGCGCGGGGCGGGGTTGATGTACCGGCGTACGCTGGCGATGTATCTCCCCAAAGGCGCGGCACGTCCTTACATGGGCTGGCTGCCCCGCACTCAGGCCATTGTCGTAGGTCAACGTTACCTGCCTCAGCAGCCTACCGAGTTTCACACCAATCTTGCGGTATTCCTGCGCGATGCCGTGGAACGCTCTGGTCTGTCTCGCGGAGAGATCGCCAAGGCGCTCGGTTGTAACAGCCGCCTCGTAATGAAATGGACCCGTGTAGGTGATCCCGCGTGGTGTCTGCCGACGCCCAGATTCTACCGCCCGTTGAAAGAACTGTTGAAGCTCGGCAACGATTACGACATTCTTCTGGATCGAGAGCCTCGGCAGGCTTCGGCTGGACGGGATGACTTAGAGTATCGACACGATACGTATATTGTGGACGATCAGCGCGGACTGGATATGTGGCATCCGTCACAAAAACCGCTTGAAGTCGTGAAACATCTGGTAACGTGCATCGCTCCTGTCGGCGGCGTGATCCTAGACGGCTTCGCGGGAAGCGGGACAACCGCCGTAGCGTGTTTGCAGACGGGTCGCAATTACGTGGCTGTTGAAATCTCGCCTGATTACTGCGAGACGGCTAGACTCCGTTGTAGCGCAGCCTTGCTTGTCGAAAAGGACGGTCGTGCAGATGGGTAACTTTGACTCGAATAGATTCAAGAGCGCTAATCAGGAGTGGGAGACCCCCGACGCTCTATTCTCTTGTGTTGATGCGGAGTTCCATTTCACGCGAGACGTTTGCGCCTCTGCTGCCAACACCAAATGCGCCGAGTACTGGAGCAGGGAGAACTCTTGTCTGGACAAGACGTGGGACGGCGTGAACTGGATGAATCCGCCGTACAGCAGCATGAAGAAGTTCATCAAAAAGGCTTACGATGAAAGAGGCAATGCGGTTACAGTCTGCCTCCTTCCCGCCAGAACAAACACGCGCTGGTGGCATGAATGGTGTATGAAGGGTGAGATTAGACTCATTTGCGGCAGACCAAAGTTCAAGGGTTGTGTTCATGGGTTCCCTCAACCGCTCGCTCTGGTCATATTCGGGCGCGAGCAAGGGATTGTTAAGTCATTCTTCCTCTCTGAGGATAAGTCGTGTGAATCTTGCCGACGGGACGATACGCCATGACATTTTACAACGACATCGATAAGGATTGTTGCGCCTGGCTGCTCGAACTCCAAAAGGCCGGGCAAATTACGGAAGGGACAATAGATGGACGATCAATCACAGACCTCACCGGAAAAGACCTCGCCGGGCACAACCGAGTCCACTTGTTCGCCGGAATCGGCGGATGGGATTACGCACTCCGCCTCGCTGGATGGCCCGAAGACCGCCCAGTGTGGACCGGAAGTTGCCCCTGCCAGCCTTTCAGTGTCGCAGGCAAACGCAAAGGAGTTGCAGACTCGCGTGATCTCTGGCCGGAAATGTTCAGGCTCATCCAGGAGTGCCGCCCGCAAATCATCTTCGGAGAGCAAGTTGCATCCTCAGATGTTGTCGGAACTCAGCAAGAGGCTGATTTCGTTGACTCGGTTCGGAAAGGCGACTATGCGCGAGCCAACAAGCTCGCCCGAAAGCTCGTTAACTCCAAAGGCTTTAGCTATTACGCTCGATGGCTCGATAGAGTATTCGCTGACTTGGAAGGCGCACACTACACCTGCAGGGCGAACGATCTACCGGCTGCTGGCGTCGGCGCACCGCAAATCCGGCAACGACTGTACTGGGTGGCCTACGCCACAAGCGATGGATGTACTGCCCCCGATGGATTACCAGAAGCGATTGAATCACCCGAGTCGCCCGGGACGAAAGGTGAGCGGAAATTTGCGGGAAGTAGCGACATTAGCGGGGTGGGCGACACCGCAGACGCGGGACTGCAAAGGTATAGATCAGAACTACCACGACGGGGCTGTGAACAACTCGCTGCCGAATCAAGTTTCTGGTCTGCTGCTGACTGGCTCCCCTGCCGGGACGGAAAGTCGCGGCGCGTTGAACCCGGCACATTCCCGCTGGCTCATGGGGTTTCCGCCCACGTGGGACGACTGCGCGGTTACGGCAATGCCATTGTGCCGCAAGTCGCGGCAGCGTTCATAACGGCGTTTTCGTTGCTGGAGGACACGGCGCATGAATCTTGACGATAGGATGAAGCTTTACGAAGGCGCGGAAGCTCAACGGCGTCTAATGCCTAAACTGCCTGCTTTCGCCCGTTTGGACGGTCGGTGTTTCAGCAGTTTCACTGCTGGGATGGACAAACCCTTCGATAACATGATGTGCGCCGCTATGAAGGCCCTGACAGCCTTCCTAGTAGAAGAAACGGCTGCTTGCGTCGGCTATACGCAGTCCGACGAAATAACGTTGTGCTGGCATGCTCCGGACCCGGACAGCCAAATCTACTTCGACGGGCGTATCCAGAAGATGACATCGACGCTGGCATCAACGGCGACGCTGGCTTTTTTCGAGATTGTCTGCGAAAGTCCGCTCAGGGACTACGCGAATCGCCGCCCGACTTTCGATTGCCGCGTCTGGAACGTCCCGACCCTGGAAGAAGCCGCCAACGTCTTTGTGTGGCGGGAACAGGACGCCGTGCGTAATAGCTTGCAGGCAGCGGCCCAGTCCGTCTACTCGCACAATCAACTCGACCGCAAGAACGGAGCGGACCTCCACGAGATGCTCCATCAGAAAGGCATCAATTGGAACGACTACCCGGACTGGTTCAAGCGCGGCTCTTACTACGCCCGGCGCACGGTCGAGCGGCCTTTCACCGCCGAGGAGATCGACGCCCTGCCCGAAAAGCACGAGGCCCGCAGGAACCCTGCCTTAGTCGTTAAGCGACAAGAGGTGCAAAGACTCGCTCTGCCCCCGATCTTGCGCGTGGCGAACCGCGTAGGCGTCTTGTTTGGTGAAGAGCCGGTCGTTCCACAGGAAACTACCGACGATAACAACTGTGGCAATTAAGCTCCATACAGCGGTCACTTATCAAGGCGCTAAAGTGCGTCTTGCGGCTGCAATCTTGGATAAGATTGATCTCAAGCTCCCGCTGTGGGATTTGTGTTGTGGATCAGGCGCGGTCTCAATTGAGGCCGTCAATCGCGGCGTCTCGCCATCAGATATTGTGATGGTGGACTCTGGCGTATGGGGCGAGTTCTGGCAATCCGTAGGGCGCGGCACGTTTTCTCTGCGCGACTTTGAGCGCACTCTTCGATTGCTGCCGGAAGATGTTACGCGAGTACAGGGGGTGTTGGAGAGACTTGCCAGAGAAGCTCCGAGACAAGAAGACAGAGTCTATGTGTATCTCTTGCTTCAAGCAGGGGCGTTTGGCGGGAAGCAGATTTGGATCGACAAAGGCAAGTGGTGTAATTGTAGTTTTCGGAGTTATTGGACGCCAACGGAAACATCGTCGCGGCGTTATCCGGTCAATCCGATGATGCCGATGCCCGACGAACTCTTAAGGAGAGTGGCCGCGCTAGTTGAATCGATGCGCGGTGTTAAAGCGCAGTGTTGTGATGTTCGATCTCTGGCGGCCATTCCAGACGGGACTGCTTATCTTGATCCTCCTTATGCGGGATTGACGGGATACGCTGACGGATTTGATGTTGTCTCTTTGGCTTCTGCTTTGTCTGTTCCTTGTTATGTGTCCGAGGCTGTGCCACTCTCTCCGATTAATTGGCAGTTGAGCGGTCCGCGAAGGCAAGGAGGAATCAGCGGTGGGCGCAGAAATGCACATGCCGAATTCTTGAGCTTTTTTCCTAACAAGGACTTGACACTGGGTTGTTATCCGTTATAATAGAGGTGTTGAGCGAGGTTTTCTCTTTCAAAGGAGCGTGACGATGGGCTTGGACATTTACTTGGAGCATTTTCCTGACGGCGATCCTGCGGGTGTGATGGCCGCAGAGGCTGCCTTAAAGCAAGCCGCCGACGACAAAGAGACCGAGATTTGCGACGAAATCCAGCAAGGTCGAAAGTACAACGACCTTTCGCAAGAGGAAAAGGACGAGATGCACCGCCGGTGCAAAGAGCTTTACGCCAGCCTGGGTCTCGATGAGTATGGGCAGGTCGTATCAACCAAGCGCGTTAGAGTCGAGAACCCGTCAGTCAAATATCCTGACCACGACATGTTCAAGATAGGCTATTGGCACAGTTCGTATAACGACACCGGTTTGAACAGCGTACTTCGCCGTATTGTCGGGCGCGATCTGAACGACGTGTTCCGTCGGGGTAGAAAGGAATCTGATCTTATCTACACGAAAGGCGAATGGATCGCTTTGCGTGCGGATGTTCAATCGCTCTTGGACGACTTCCGCAAAGTCATTACGGAACAACCCAACTTCGACGTTATCCGGGTGGATATTCCTCTCTTTGGCGATCCCGCCGAATGGCCGTCCAACGAGAAGGAAGTCCGAGACGTGTTTATGAAACAAGTCACCGACCGTCAAGAGAAGCAGAAGCTGGCTCTCGGCGAGGCTGCGCCAGACAACATTGGCAATAGTTACAGGTCAGAGTCCGGCACGTTTTTCATGGCTGAATTTCCGCAACTGCTCGGTGTCGTGGTCGGCAAAGTGAAAAGCTTGGCGGCAGCCCTGCGTGGCGAAAAGAGTGAAGAACCGTGCTTCTACGTAGTGGTCCGTTACGCCAACGGCTACAATTACGACTGGCATCTCCAAGCGCTGGAGATTGTCTTGGAGACGTGTGACTACGTGCTCAACTCCGGCGAGCCGGAGAAGTTCGCGTTGTCTTGGTCCTGAGCAGAAAGGAGATCGATTGTGGCCGATCAAAAACCAATACCGGAGTCCGCCGCGCTCAATGCGTGTGCGTTGACTTGTGTTCCTTGCCGCAAAGTGGTGACTGTGCCCGCAGGCCAGGTCAAGTTCGCTGTAGAAGGCGGACAGATCGTCATTCGTTTCAAGTGCGACCGTTGCCATACAATACGCAGCGTTACGCTGCGCCCCGGCGTGGATTTCTGAAAACGATCCGCGAAGGACTGCGAGAAAGGAAGTCGTTGTGAATACTCAGACCGCACAGATAGCCAGAGACCTTCAGTACGTATGGCAGTACCTAGGACATTACGACCCTAACGCCGTTCGCGCCGCGTACGCCAAGGCAGGCTTTACCGTCGTGACTGTTGAGGCACAAGGAGACACGGTCATTCGTGTTGAATTGAAGCACCCGGCTACTGGCAAAGACTACGCGGTTATATCTCGCGGACCGAGAGTGCCGCCGAACATTGCCGTTCCTGAAGAAGACCCGGTGGATGAAACTCCGGCGAAGAAGCAGGAAGAACCTCCGCTGAGAGAGCACGTTTGCGCCAACTGCGCCTTCTGGGAAAAGTGTACTCCTGACTTTGCTTGGAACGGCACACCGTTGGTGGATATCCTTCAAGACATTGACTCCGCCGGAGAATGCCGTCAAGCCGTACCTATTATTCATCAAACCGCCGTGGTACAAGGCCCTATCGCTTGCTGGCCGATTACTCACGCAGATTGGTGGTGCAGTAAGCACAGCGCATTAGACGACAAAGAGGCGACTGCGGCTGTTTATGCCCGCGCCTGTCAACAGGTCTTGGAAACAAGCATAGATTTCGTGCTCGCCAAGGTACGCGCTACGATGCGTCTGCACGGCTGATTCTTCGTCTTGACAATTCTGGTTGCTCTGTTATAATAAAAGTATGCAGACATTTCTTCCTTACCCTGACTTTCTTGCGTCGGCTCAAGTGCTGGATAAGCGACGGTGCATCAAGCAGGTCGTTGAGGCGGCGCAGATACTGCGTTGTTTGAGATCGGGCAACCCGAAGGCAGGCTGGCGGAATCATCCTGCGGTGCGCATGTGGCGCGGGTACGAACAGTCGCTCACTGATTACTACAACGTGTTTTTCTGGACGTGTGTTCTTTGCCACGGCGTTCGTTACTCACGGCTTTCTCCCGAACATACCGACGGGGTGGGAGTGCTGCCGCCTTGGATTGGCAATGACAGTTTCCACGCAAGCCATCGCTCGAATCTGTTGCGAAAAGACCCTGTGTGGTACGGACAATTCGGCTGGTTGGAACCAGCCGCGCTTCCTTACGTATGGCCGGTCGCAAAAGAGCAGACATGAACAGTGAACGTTACAAGTTTCCAAAGATTGCTCATGTTCCGTGGTCCGGCACGGTGACGAAGGACGACCGTGTCTTGGCGTCCATGACCAGCTTCGATAAGGCGTCTGTTGTCGTTAGCGAGAAGATGGATGGAGAATGCTCGTCCCTCTACCGGGACTACCTTCACGCCCGCTCGATAAATAGTCAGCATCATGCGTCGCGGTCTTGGCTAAAAAACCTGCACGCGGGCATAGCCTGTCAGATACCCGACGATTGGCGGATATGCGGCGAGAATCTTTACGCTACACACACCATTCATTACAAAGACCTTCCGTCTTTCTTTCTTGTGTTCGCGGTGTACGACGCTCAAAACATATGCCTCTCGTGGCCGGACACGAAAGCGTTTGCCGCGAGTATCGGCCTGGCGTGCGTTCCCGTGCTCTACGAAGGACTTTACACAGAAGCCGCTGTTCGAGCTTGTTTCACCGGCACGTCTGTCTTCGGCGCGTCCAAGCAAGAAGGTTACGTGCTCCGCCTCCACGACAGAATCCTATGGCAGTTTCACGCGCTGAGCTTCGCCAAGTACGTTCGACCGAATCACGTTCAAACTGATGAACATTGGCTGCAGCGGCCAGTTATTCCTAACGAATTGCGGAAAACACCTTGACATTTCTAGCCGCGCTGTTATAATAAGAGTGATGCTTTTAGGCGAGTAACGACGGCTGTTCCGAAAAGCAAAGGGCGGAGACTTCGCTGGCTTTGCGTGGCCGGTAACAGTTCCCGTGGGATTAGATAGCGTCGCTTAACATTCGTCTGGAGATTTTCTGTGCGCGTAGGAACACTTTTTTCTGGAATGGGAGCGCCGGAAGCGGCACTCAAGGTATTGGGGATACCGCATACGGTAGAGTTCGCGTGCGACAATGATAGATACGCCAAGACTGCTTATTTGGCCAATCATGCGTGCGGGAAATTCTACGATAATGTCTATGACATTGACGGCACAAAGACGCCGCCGGTTGATTTGCTTGTTTTCGGCTTCCCCTGTCAACCTTATTCGCTTGCAGGAAAGGGTAACGGACTTTGCGACGAGCGCGGAAAGGTAGTTCTGAAGGCCCTAGATATCGTCGAAAAAAGCAGACCCAAAACGATCATTGCGGAAAACGTAGAAGGTTTGGTGTTCCGGCATAAGGCGACTCTCGTGCGGCTTGTAAGGACAATCCGCCGGATGGGTTATTACGTCAAGTACTCTGTTTTGAACTCTCTGGATTTCGGTCTTCCGCAAAACCGCCGCAGGCTCTGGATTGTGGGCAAGGACACGCCGGACTTTGAGTTTCCTGTTGGAACGGCGTCGTATCCACCGCTGGCCTCCGTGCTGGATCGTAACGCTGACAGTAGCTTGTTTGTCACAAAGTCGTTCTTGGCGAAGCCGAAGGTGCAGGCGCGTTTGGCTCATTTTACGCATGACTACATTCCGTGCGTTACACAGACTATCTGCCGCAATGGTAGTTCCGCTGAGTACATTAGTTACGTGGCGGCAGTCAATCATGCTATAGGCCAACTTCGCAAGCCTTCCGTAACGGAGTGCCTCCGCTTGTTTGGCTTTACCGACTTCGAGTTTCCCGAATCCATCAGTAGGACGCGCCGCTACGCAATGTTGGCGAACTCGATGACCGTCCCTGTCGTAGCGGCCCTTCTGAAGGAAATATCGCTATGAGTGAGCAGAAAGGCGTCATGAATTTATCCGAACGTCAACAGCGGATTGATGAAATCAAGCAGTCGCTTCAATTGTTGTTGGCTCCGGAAGGCAAGACAGTAGAGATGTTTGTACTTCCTTTTCTGGAAGGATTGTGCAGACAGTATGGTTACGACTTCTCTGATTCGGTCGTTCTGCACAACTTGCTCTTGCTCTTTTTAATAGAGATTAAAGGCAAGTGGCCACACAACGACAAGCTATTCGCCGACAGCGTCATCATTCATTCTGAGTCCCTGCCCACTGCCGAATCGTCGTTGTCGTGTTTATACGGTTGGTATCAGACGCCCCGCTCAAATCAAGAAATTTCAGAGCATAAAGCCAGTCAGCAGGCTGCGCGACCCGCGATGGGTCTGCGCAATCTAGGTTTTATGTTTGCGGCGGACGAAGACGGTAACACGAAAGACAGCGCGTGGTTCTGGAAAGACGCCAGCGGCATGCCTTACCGCATGATTATCGGCTATGAGGAGCCGTCCAACGTGTGGGGCGCGTCTTGGAACAAGCTTCCTAAACATTTTCGAGCCGTGTTGCGGCAGTTTTTTTTCGCCAGATTTCTTGGGCGTGCCCTTTACTACGCGAGAGGCTCAGATAGACCATAGAATGCCTGAAAAGGCGCGGCAAAAGCTTAGCATAGCCGCCGTCCCTTTGACTGTGACTTCTTTGCTGGCGGACCCGCCCGATAACTTCTGGTTGTTGAACAGCCTTAGAGCCGTGCGTGGGGAAGGCGGTTGTACGCTTCCGTGGGCATTGGCTTATCAAGTAGTCAGCAAACTAACCAACAACAAGAAACGCGAGGCATGTAACCGCTGTCTGGCAGGCAAGACGATTCCCCTGCCTGACGATATTATGCCGTTCAAGAGCGCGTACAAGCAACGGTTTGATGAAGATGACCTCGGTTGTTTTGGCTGTTTCTGGTTCGATCTGTTGCGCCCAAAATGTCCCGACTTGTTTCCGGCATCTGACTTGCAAAGCGCACGCGCTCAATTCATATTAACACTGCGTGAGTTGCAAGCTGCCGTGAGGATAAACAGAACGAAGAAATCCAACAGTAAGTAGCGAGAACATGGATTACATCGGTTCAAAGGCGAAGTGGACCAGTTGGTTGTTCGAGCGTATTGGCGCGTCCGATCCTCCCGGGCAAATCTTTCTTGATGGATGCAGTGGTTCGGGCGTGGTAAGCAGGTGTGCGGCTCAACACGGTTACAGCGTCATTGCCAACGATTTAATGTACTTCCCTGCTACCATCGTCAACGGAAGTATCGGACTCACCCCCGCTCAAATAGCAGAGGCTCAAGCGTACATTGATCGCCTCAATGCGCTGCCAGGAAAAGCTGGGTACTTCTGCACGCATTTTTGCGATGCGTCTAAACCTCCGCGTCTCTACTTCACGTCGAGTAATGCCCGGCGTATTGATCATGTTCGCGCCGAGATTGAAACGGTACGCGATCAGAAAGTCAGGGACTATCTGCTCTATTGCGGACTGGAAGCTCTCAGCCGCACGAGTAACACAACCGGAGTTCAAGCGGCGTTTCTTAAGAGATTCAAAACTAGAGCATTGGATCGATTTGAATTGCGCCCTGAAGTGTACACTCCCGGCACTGCTAAGGTATATCGGCGTGATCTCCTGTCCCTTCTTTTGGATGGTTTGATTCCCGCCGAAGATATTCTCTACATCGATCCGCCTTATACAGGGCGTCAGTATGGTCCGAATTATCATCTCTACGAAACATTTGTACGTAACGATAATCCCAACCCAACCGGTAAGACTGGTCTACGCGGCTGGAAGGCGGAATGTCATAGTGCTTTTTGTGTCGCCCCTAAGTGCTTGGCGTTTCTTGTCGATGTCGTAAGAGTCTCCAAAGCCCCTCTAGTTTACATCAGTTACAACTCAGATGGTATCGTGTCTGCCGGAGACATGAAAACTGCGTTAGCCAGTTTCGGAAGCGTGATCATCCACGAAACAGAACAACGTCGTTACCGCGCTGATACATCGACGATTAGAACCTACAACGAGACGCCACTCACTGAGTACTTGTTTGAACTAAGACGCGCTAAATGAGAAGAAAACCGCTTGACATTCTTACCCGCGCTGTTATACTAACATTGTTGTAGGCGAACTCATGCGGAAGGGTCGCATAGTGGCGATTGCGCCGTGTTGGAAACGCGGTGAACCGAGAGGTTCCAGGGGTTCGAGTCCCCTCCCTTCCGCCACCTCTGAGCAAAATATTATGCTTAAAAGTGCGCGAAGTTTTGCACTGTTTTAAGCATAATTTTTTGCGGAGAACGGATTATGGCCGACAAGACGAAGTGGTTGCCGGGTGATCGCGTTACGCTGGTCGAACCCGGAACTCCGTGGAACGGTCGGGAAGGTGTTTTGGAACGTCGTTCGTTCCAGTATTTTCAGACGGGTCGCTGGCCGGTGACGCTCACTAAGCCGCTTGGCGAGGGAGGCACTGGTCCGCGCCAGCTTGCCGTGGCGGAGACTGCTCTTGTCAAAGCGGACGCGCCGCCCCCGATAACGTCTTTTCGGGGGGATCACCGGTTTCTCTCGAACTTTTTCTCTGCGCCGGTCGAGTATGAAGGCGCGTTGTACCCTACGGTCGAGCACGCTTATCAGGCGGCTAAGACCGATGATATGAAGATGCGAGAGTGGATCAGAACGGCGTCCAGTCCCGCCGAAGCAAAGCATCGGGGCCAGAATCTCACGTTGAGGCCGGGCTGGAATGACATGCGCCTGTCTGTCATGGAGGCGCTGTTGAAACAGAAGTTCACCCGTCACGCCGACTTAAGCAGAAAGTTGATTGCTACACATCCCTGCGAACTGCGCGAAGGCAATACATGGGGTGATACGTTCTGGGGCACAACGAAGGGCAAGGGCGACAATCATCTGGGCAAGCTGTTGATGGCCATTCGCACCGACATTCTGTCCGGGAACGCCCTTTGACCGCCTTCTGGAAGACTCTGTTGTTTGTTTGCGCGGGGGCGTGGCTTCTGGGTCTCGGCAAGACTCCGCGTCCCCGTTCTGAATACGTATGCCCCTCCTGCGGCGCGTCTCTCGATCCTCTCGGCGCGGATTCTCGGTATCGTTGTGGCTGGTGTGGACAGATATTCAAGGCGGTAGATTAGGGATTGCGCTGTTATCGCCTAGTTGCTAAGATAGATATGGCAGCACAGAGAGGAGAAGTGAAATGGCAAAGGCCATAACTCCAACAGCGCACAAGAAACAGCCCAAGCGTAAAGCTACTGCGGATCATCCGCGCCCGAACAAAGAACCTGATATCGAGCTTCGTCGCAGCGAGGTTTTGTCGTATCGGCTGCGCGGCATGACAGTTCGGGAGATAGCCAACGCTCTCGGCGTCTCTAAAAGCACCGTTGACACGGACCTCAAAGCGTTGGAAGAAAATTGGGGCGAGCGTATTCGAGCGGCAGACGATGCGGTGTTGAAAGGCGGCGTCGTAGCGCGTTTCCAACATTTGACGGCGGAAGCCCTGACTCAGTTTGATCTTCAAGACAAAGGGGCCAACAAGGCGCAGTTTCTGGACAAAGCTATCCGGTCTTTGGCCGCAGAAGCCTCTTTCCTGATCAAGAGCGGTGTCGTGGAAGGCGCGACCTCGAAGACGGAAAATGCCATCAGCGTTCGCATTACGAGCGGCGAAGATATCGGCGGCATGAATCTCTTGGAATTGCGGGCGCTTGAGGCTAGACTGATGGGACAGTTGAAGGACGTGGCTGCGAAAGAGCTTGATCCCGTTCCCGCCTTGTCTGGAGGTTGATGGATGGGTCTTTATGACTGGGTTCGGCAAGGACTGCCCGCCGATGATCCAACGTCCTTGCACATACCCTTGAAGCCTCTCGGCAATACCGGCGAGACTGTAACACGTCTGGGTTTGGGGGGTCAAGGCTACCTTCAGTACGGCAAATCCGGCGGCAAGGCTATCGGAATCATTCGTAGGGCGCTCGATCTCGGCATCAAGTATTTCGATACAGCCCCCGGCTACGGCGAGTCGCAGGCGCGTCTAGGATGGGCGCTGCGCGGATTACCGGAAGCAGAGGTCTTCCTAGCCACAAAGACGCACGAACGTTCCTATGACGGCTCTATGCGCCTTCTGGAAGAATCTATGCGCCTTCTGGGACGGCGGGTGAATCTATGGCAGTTGCACAACCTCCAATGGAAAGACCGCGACTTCAAAACGCTCGAAAAGGGCGTCGTCTTGGCTATGTACAAGGCGAAGCAGCAGGGTCTGGTTGATCACATCGGTGTTACCGGACACTCTGATCCCGTCCTGCTCCGCGAGTTCATCAACTATTTCCCGCATTTTGATACGTGCCTTTTCGCCTTGAACATGGCAGACATCCACGGGCCGTCCTTCAAACACGTGCTTCTACCGAAGCTCGTAGATAAAGGGATGGGTGCTATAGCAATGAAGGTAATGGCCCGTGGTCCTATGCTGGAAAAGCTGCCCGTCGCCATTGACGCGGCGGCACATTTGGCTTTGCGCTACGTCCTCTCGCACGACATCGATTGCGCCATTGTAGGTGTTGACAACGAAGACCAACTCGTGAATCTAGTCAATTGGACGCAGGGATTCTCCCCTCTGAATACGGAGGAATTGGAGCGGCTCGAAGCCGAGACCGCTCAGGCCCGCGTAGAAGGTAATTGGTTCAAGATATGTTTCGAGGGGACAGATATACCCGAAAGATTTAATCGAAAAGGCCCAGTCGATTACCCCACGGCTAAAGCCGGAGGCTTGCATCTCGAAGATGCTTCGGGGCTGATCGACGGCAGCCCACCATGCCGTAGCACGGCAAAATGATTACGAATGTTCTTGGCGGCGTTGAGATCAGCGTGACAACGGAACTGGCAATGAGGACAAACGAAAGAATGACGATTACGGCGTCCAAATAAACCGCAACGGGAACAGAACTGAGACGTGTAGGCGGGATTAATGAAAACCACTCCGTGCTTTCCTTCCGCTTTGTACGTCGTCATTTCCACGATCTGGCCTCTTGGCCATTCGTGAAACCTTCGATTCCACGCCTTTCCGTGCTCCTGATCTCCCTGCTCAAAGGACAAATCCTCGAAGACCAAAACCGAGTTCTTAGGACTCCAGTTCACCAGCTTTTTCGATACGACGTGACAGAAGTCTTTGGTGGATCGGCTTTGCCGTTCTCGCAGCCGTTTGAGGACTCGTCCAACAGACTTCGTGGACTTTCCCTCTGCCTTTCGAGAAGCAAGCCGTTTCTGGAGACGTTTTCTGGTCTTGCGGATTCGCCTTTTCCGTTCTTTCTGAACAGCACCGGCAACAAACAACTCCCTGTCTCTGTCGTCGACAGCAACGACAGGATTAGTTTCGTTGAGATCAACCCCTACGGGATGGACGCCGACGGCGTCCGGCACATCAATGGTGATCGACACAAAGCCGATAAGCTTTCCGTTCCTTTTGACGACGTTGATGCTATCGACCGTTTTGGCGCAAGCCAACATCGGCTTGAAGTATTCGGGGACGGAATAAGACAACTTTTTTCGTCCGCGTACTGTCCAGATCGAGAGCCGCCCGTCTCTTCGGAACGATGCGTCTCGACCTCTTTTGCCAATCAAGAACAACGCTCTTGGCTTTAGGAATCGAGCGGGCTTAGTGATATCGTGTCTGTTCTTTTTGATAGCAACGTAAGCTCCCGCCGTCAGGCGAATGGCAGTACATGCCATTTGACTAGACAGAACGTTCCTAATACTGGAATAAACAGCGTGATGAAGATCAATGTGTCTCAGGAACTCTCCGCCATTGTAAGCCGTTGGCGAAATCTGATTGCACACTTGCGTAAAAACCGCGAGGGTATCTTCGAGTTCTTCGCTCGGCTCTATAACGATCTGGATTGTTCTTTGTATCTCCACGCACTGAATCTTACCACTCGTTTGCCGCTAGGTCAAGCGAATAGTGGAGATTTTCTTTCCTTTTTTGAGGCGCGGCGGTTTCTCTCCGCGAGGAACACAGAGATTCTTTGTTGCTGTACAGCAATGGATTAACTTGACATTCTAGCCTCCGCTGTTATACTAGGGCAGGAGGGCTAAGTCTGTGCTGGACTTACCACGCTTGTTGAGTAGTGTTGTCCCTGGTGAGGCGTGGTCTCTTATTTTTCCGAATCATGACGTGCGTTTATACGCTACAAAGGACAGGGCGCGTATGCGCAGGCGGTTATTGTCTTGCGCAGGAGTAGCTACTGCTCTGCACCGGTATGAAATCAAGACCGAAGAGGAAGCCCTTCGCGCTGCGGTTGCGGAAGTCTACAGCAGCGGCACTAATCCGTTCGTCGGCGACGGAAGAATAGCAATGCTGCAAATCAAGAACCGCCTCGCTGCCAACTTACCGAGCGATCCCTTACCCTTGCCGCTGTTGGATGATGACGATTTCGATTCTTGATTTTCTCTTGACATTCCCGCCCACGCTGTTATACTAAGTGCAGAAGCTTCACCTGGGCGCGTGGCGTAGCAGGCAGACGCGGCAGTCTCAAAAGCTGTTGTCCGAAAGGACGTGAGGGTTCAAATCCCTCCGCGCCCACCACTTTCTTTCTCCTTGCACCTCCCACCGCCTTTTAGTAACATAGAGAAAGATTACTGCGAGGAGGATTCACCCGGTGAGACCCTATGACTGGCTTGGCATAGCGCTGGCCAAGGCACGCGAGATTGATAAGCAGAATCCCTATCACGACGATGAAGGGAAGTTCACATCTCGTGAGAACGCAAGGCTTTATGTCAGCCACGACACGCCTGTTATAGCCGTCATGGAGCGCGGGCGGTTTCGCGCCGAGTCGTTGCCCGGCAGCAATCTCTTGAGGCGTATTGTAAGAAGTTCCGAGATGCGGGCGAGGAAGACCGGAGAGGAATTGAGTCGCTCTGCACAAGTTGCGCGGTATCTATTGCGCGGGCGGAGTTCTGAAGGTTGGGAAGACCGAGAACGGCAAGCCATTCGTAGGATGGTAGAGGGTCTGGGGGAAGGCGCGGCGTCCGAGCCTTCTCGTCAGTATTCGGCGGGAGACATACCGAAACCGCTGCGCGACGAAGGTAATACGCTCTTTGCGTCTATAAGCGCACTCTCGCGGGATGACGAAGGTGCTTATTTGACTCCGGCGGAGTACAACCGTCTGCTTGAAATCGTTGATTATTTCCAGACGGATTATCCGGGGGCGGTTCCTGATGAGATTGCTGAACGCATCAAGAGCGATGAAACGCGGCAGCTTATAGCAGAACATGCGCAGCAATCCGAGGAACGAAAGGCCGCGCTTGTTTCCGACTTGCAAGAACGCATCAACACTGTTCTGCGCGGAGAGTCGTTGAACATGACTTTTCTCGACGGTTTGCAGCAGAATTTGGAGGACTTTGCGACTAGAGACCCTGCGGCTGTCTCGGAAGGAACGTTGGGGGAAGGCGTGCGCCGACTGCAAGGAAGCGATCTTTTCCACTTGTACGAAGGTATATCGCCTATCTTGGACGAGTTTAGCGAGTACGAAGAAATCTCAAGAGAGAATGGGGTTAAGTTGGAGGAGCTTTATGGCGAATTGAGCGAAAAATACCCGGATTTGGCGTCTGATGTGAGAGACACTGTTGCAAGTGCGTTGGATTTCGAGGGCCGCGAGGAGGCGGCACGCGAGAGCGAGCAAGAAGAACGCCGTTCCGCTATCGTAGATGAAATCTATCCTTACGTAAGAAGAGGTCGTCGTCCGCGTCTCTTGAACTCCGAAGAGCTAAGCGAACTGCAAGACTTGGTAGCGCGTTTCAGGCGGGAGTTTCCAGACGAGGACATCACGGATCACTATGGTAACTTGAATGAGATTATTTCTGATAGCGTGGAAGCTTTGGAGTGGGAAAGTGCGCCGGAAGACGCTGGCGAAGATGCTGGCGAAGATGCTGGCGAAGATGCTGGGCCCACCGAAGACGCAGACGAAGAAGAGGAAGAAGAACGTCCTGCCGATGAGGCTTTGCGCTCTAGTTTAGGAACGTCGGCTCGCCGACTATTTGATTCTTACACAAGCGGTAACGCGCTGTCTGCCGAAGAAGTAACGGCTCTTATGCAAGTCGTTCATGCGGCAGACCGCGACGACCGCGAGCTTGGCGGTGAAATAGACGCAGTCATCTCCAACATTCTTCGTTATCAGGGGCAGCAGCCTCCGTCCGACGTTGATCCGGCTCAGGCGCAAGCCGCCGAAGCAAGAAAACAGGAGTTGGAACGGGTTGCGCAGCACTATCAGCCCGCAACAGCAGAGAGTTACGCTCGAGACACCACTGAATACTACAAAAAGTCTCCGTCAACCATCGAGGCTATGTTGAAAAAACTCGGTCACGCTCCATCTAAAGCCTCGTTAGAGCAGATATATGGCGGCGAAGGATTGACTGTGTCCGTGTCAGGGTACGAGCTTACCGGGGGTTTGGATCGCCCGGCACTCGGTTATGTCGTTTACGTACGGGATCAAGACGGCAACGAAGTCGCCGAGATAACCAGAGGTTACGGGCTGCGTAACATAGATGCGTCCTTGATTCATATGTCGCCGAAGTACCGCAACACTGCTTGGGCGGGGGGCATCTTGAGCAAAGAAGCTCAGATGGCTATTGCATTCGGGCGCAAGTCCATGTGGTGCCACGCCAATCTGGATCGCGGCGGATTCTCTTGGGCCAAGAGCGGTTTTGATTTTGTGTCGGAAGACGTGGCGGAGAGGTTTTACACCCACTACGCGCAAACGATAGACACGCTCTTTACTGCGGTAGAGAGACAAGCAGGATTAACAAGAGAGGAAACGGCAGACCTGCGCTCTATCGCAACGCACTTGGCAGAGAAGCAACAGAGTCATGCTTGGGAGTACGCCGATTACAGAATGCCTCTTTCAAAAGAATATACGGAGAAGGTTCACGCGGCACTGGAAGCAGATAATTATTACGAGCGTCGTTGGCAAGAGGTACAATACTCTGTGGATGCCGCAGATCGCCCCGCAGCGCGGCAACAGTTCATAGACCAGTTGCAAGGTGCCGTTAAGGCAGGGGCTTGGGGCAAAGCAGCCCTTCTCGGTTCTCACTGGGCCGCTCACATGAATCTACGCGACGGCGCAGAGAGCCGCAAGCGCATCGAAAAGTACACACGACGTTTGGACAAGCACATTTTCCGGGAGACAAGACGTGGCAGCCCCCAACCCGAAGGATAAGACAGCGCACACCGAGTTTCCTTACCCGAAGTTCATTGAGGACAACGAGGATGATTTGACGTTGGAACTCAATGGTGATGCTTCGTTGTACACGAAGATCACACGCGGGCCGGACGGACAACTTGTCTTTACCGACAGGCCGCTGAAAGAACTTCTTGCTGCTAAGAAGAGAGGGTAACATCGTGCGTACTTATGATTGGCTCGGATATGCTCTGTTGAAGTCCCGCCATGTCTCCAAGCAGAACCCTTGGCACGACCGGGAAGGCAAATTTGCGCGTCGCGGCGAGTCTTACATGCACGTTGGGCACGGGGACGAGGGGCGTCTTGCGCTCGTAGAGCCTGGCGGGGCTATCAGCGACCGGCTTTTCTCCGATGAAGACTTGAATCGCCTAAAAGACCTCAAGGATGACGATGGGCAGCCTACAACTTCGGCAAGGATTGCTCAGCGCATGTTGGCGGAGCGGCAGCAAGAGGGATGGGAAGAACGGGAACGGGCTTACGCGGCTGCTGTTCGAGAGGCTAATCCTCTGGAAGCGACGACTGCCGAAGAGTTAACAATCGTGACGCCGGGCGAGACACAAGGCGAAACACTACTTGTCGGCGAGCCTGAAGCTGAAGCAGCGCCCTCAGAAGAAGAAAGAGAAGAAGAAGAAGCACCGCCCGCCGGGGACTATTTCAGCTTGCCTCTCGAAACGCGGAACGAATTTGCAGGATTAGTGGACTCCCTTTATTATTCTACCCGCGACATACGACAAACAGCCGATGTCGCGCAGCGACTTGAGGCTCAGAATCCCGGTATTTTCGACGAATTCCCTTATACCAAGATACGACTCTCTGCAAATAACTCACTCCGTGAATTAGCAGGGGGGTCGTTGCTAGACGACGTGGCAAACTTTATATACCGAGAAGATACTAAGATACAACACGGGGACTATGCCAACGATCCGGAAGGTTTGCGTGCCTTCACGGAACGATACGATGAGCTTAACGAGCAAGTTAATGGGGCATTAGATGTTTACTATTTCCATTGGAGAGACGCGGCTGAACGTATGCTCGCTAAGTTTGACGCGGGAGAAACTAACGTGCAGTACTTTAGCTCTACCAGTGATTTGCCAGCGGATACGCAAGAAAGTTATCGTTATTATCGAGATATGATTTCGTCTTCTGAGACTTTGAACGCCGACGATGTGCGCGATGCTATCTCGTTTTTCGACGAAGCTGCCAGTCAGTATCCCGGTGTTATATCTAGCGGTATCTTTCTGACTGCGGAAAGACGTTTGGCGCGTGCCGTTCGCCCCGAATCCGTTGCTGTTTCTGCTCTTCCGTCTCTGAGCGCAGATGCGGAGCAGTTATTGGAAGAACTCTCTCAACGAGACGTGCTGGGAGAAGTAGAAGATCGCACAAAGGACGCTCACCTAGAGACCACCAACGCGGAGCGGGCCGCGCAAGACATGGGTCTCGATCCGACTCTGCGCGGATACCGAGCGGAGTTACGTCGGATTCAGCAGGCGCTTCGAGAATTAGGACCGACGCCTACAAAAGCGGCTCTGGAGAACATTTATGCCTACGACGCGCCGGGACATACGACGCACATAGGTTATAGACTCGTTTCTGGTGATAATCCTAACCTCTACTATACTGTTTCTATCCAAAACTCTGAGGGAGAAGAAGTTATGCACATGAGTCGCCATTATTTCAAAGACCGTGTTGATGCTCACTTGAACACGGCGAGAGACGAGTACAAAGACAAGATGGTTAATGCTCACATGTTGGCTAAGGAAGGGGATATGGTCGTTAAGAATGGAAGGAAAGAGATGAGGTGCCACGCCAACATAGACAGAGGAGGTTATATGTGGGGGCACATCGGTTTTGACTTTGAAAGCCATTACGAGAGAGAGAATGTCACGCAGAACTTTCAGCAGGGGCTTGGTTATCTTGTAACTACCTTGGAATCAGTTATGTCGGCCAAAGGTAAGAGTCGGGAGGAGATTGCCGCCGAAGTAACGCCGTTGCGCCAGACAATCGATTCCTTGTTTGCGGTTGATCCTCAAACAGGTCGCCCCCCGCTGTATCATGCGTGGGATTTCTCCGATCTCGTTATAACTTTGCCGCAAGACTACCGAGACGATATAGTTGCGGCGCTGGAACCTCACACCAAGTCGCGTGCGCGGCATTACGGACAGAATCTCGAAGAGCATTTGCGCGGCTCGTTGAAAAACGGTCTCATAGGGCGTTACATGACTTACGGCTCATCGTGGGGGGCACGTCTTGATTTGACTCCCGATACTCCCGGTCGTAAAAGATTTGACGACATGTTGGCTAGAACTTTGGAGCCTCTGCGCAAGCGCGAAGAACGCCAGCGCAGGCATCGGTTGCAGTGGCGTCCGGCAAAGCCTGCGTCTCCGCAGGCGGAAATGCCGGAAGAAAAGTCGCCGCAACCCGTTCAAGCTTCTCTTGATGGAGTTTTTTCCGTGAAAAAGGACTTGTTCGGCAAGGAAGTAGTTGATGAACGTCCGCGACAGAAGCGTCAAGCTGCCGACTTCTTGTTTCCGGGACTTATTGATGCAGAACAGGCTTGGGCGATGGAGAACTTGGGCGGAGATAAACAGTTGGCTATAGACATTTCCATCGGTCCTGACGGTAAACTGAAAGTGGAGCGAAAGACGTTGCGCGAGGCCGCCGGGCCTTTCCGTCAAAGGATGGAAGAAGAAGGCGAGCAAGGATTGTTCTAGGAGGCGGCGATGCGTGTTTACGACTGGGTAAGCATTGCGCTCGAAAAATCTCGCAATGTCGAGAAGCAGAATCCTTGGCACGACCGGGAAGGCAAGTTCACGGAACGCACCGGTGCTTATATGTTCGTAGGGCACGGAGACGAAGGACGTTTAGCTTTGGTTGAGCCTGGCGGGGCTATTAGTGATCAGCTTTTCTCGACCGAAGACTTGAATCGGCTAAAAGACCTCAAAGACGCTTCCGGACAGCCTACCACTTCCGCGCAACTTGCGAGTAGGATGCTGGCCGAACGGGAACAAGAAGGATGGGAAGAACGTGAGCGATCTTACGTAGCGGCAGTAAGGGAAGCTAATCCTTTGCCGGACGAAGAACCCGCGCCGTCGGCTCCTGCGGAGGAACGCCCTTCGTCGGAGCGTTCCTATACTTCGGAAGACATTCCTCAAGCGGAAAAGGACGAAGGTAACGCCATTTACGCCGCACTCAATTCCTTAAAAGAAGGAAACGAAGACGCCTTCGTTACTCCTGACGATTACAACCGGCTAATCAGCATCATCGATAGTTGGGCGGAGCGGTTTCCCGGCGTACTTGGGCGAGGGTCTTATGAGGACATCAAGAGCGAAGAAAGCCGCAACGCGGTTATGGCTCGTGCGGATCGCTCTGCGGCGTTGTCGACAGCGTTCAAGCAGCAAGTCTCAGAACAATTAGCCCGAATCAACGCAGGAGATTTCAGTGGCATAACCAGCGCGGAAGACTTGAAACAGTTTGACGAGAGTTTAGACCGCTACGAAAAACGTTATCCGAACTTGATAACGGATGAGGTCAAGGCTCAGATAGAGGCGTACGAAGAGAACGAGAGCTTGGATGATCTCGACAAGATACAAGACCTGTTAGAGTCCTTTGCCCGCGACGGCTCGCTCGACCGCAGTGATCAGGACAGCCTTCGTTCCTTAGCATCCTCTTTGGAGGATGCGTCACCGGATTTGTACGCTCTTGTGTCCGATTCTGTCGAAGACGCTGTGTCCGGCGCCTCTACGGAAGAAACCGAGCGATATACTGAGTTGATGGGCAGCATCGAATACTACGTTGATCGCTATCAATCAGAAGGCTACCTTACCAGCGATGACCGAGATAACTTAGAAGCCGCCGTTTATGACTTCGAGTCCGAGTTTCCCGACGACGACCTCCGAGGGCGTTTACGAGACTTGGATGATGCGCTTAGCAGCCGCGATCTTAGCGAAGAAGATGAGGAATCAGCATCGTTAGGGTCTGCTAGTCTTTACAGAGATATCTCAGACAACCGCATGAACCAACTTTTGGATACATACCGACAAGGTTCCGCCTTATCTTCGGGAGACCTTAATGAGCTTTATCGAAACCTTCTCGCGGCGGATGCGACCAACAAGGACGTATCGGACGACGTTGTGAGTACATTCTTGACCGCCTTGAAACACGGCGGACAGCAACCGGCAGAACTATCTTCTGAAGAAAAAGCGCAGCAAGAGCAGTTGCTAGAAGCCGAAAAAGCTCGTATGAACGCCGTTGCGCAGAGGCTGTCGCCTGCTACATTCGAGAGCGCTGTTCAGGACATGAAAGCTACAGGCGACTATCAAGAAGGAGCGGATGACGTTATCAAAGCCACGCTTGACTCGATGGGTTACGCTCCGTCTATCAAAACCTTAGAGAGTATTATGGGCGGCGCTGGTCTTACTGTATCAGTGACCACCTACGCTTTATTTGGTGGAGCTAACCCACGCCTGTTTTACACTGCGGAGATAAGCGATAGCGAGGGGCAGGTAGCTACCATTCGACGCACCTATTCTAAATCAAACATCACAGCAGAGTTGATATCTATGGCCGGAAGAGCAAAAGACACGCACTGGGCCGGGAGCATGTTGGTTCGAGAAGCTCAGATGGCTCTGGCTTTCGGGCGAAAATCAATGACTTGCCACGCGAACTTGGATCGCGGAGGTTATACATGGGCCAAAAGCGGCTTTGACTTTGCCGGTGAGCATATTGCCGAAAATGCCCGAGACAGATTCACGTCTCTCGTAGAACGCATGTTTGATCGTTTGGCCGATAGTGTTGATTCCGAACAAGATAGGGCAAATGTTAGCACGATGAAGGATGCGCTTACTGCCCAAGCGCAGGAGCTTAATCACGCCTGGGAATACACCGACTTGAGGATGCCTCTTCCTACGCATTTAGCAGCTACACTGGATCAGCTTCTTGAAGACCACAATTATTACGAAGCTCGGTGGGCTTCTGTGCGGCACTTTATCCAAGACAAAGATAAGGAAGACGAGGAGAAGGAGAAGTACTTGACGCATTTGCGAGGGTCAGTCAAGAAAGGCGCGTGGGGTATTGTTTCCATGATGGGTACTGATTGGGATGCCGTGATCAATCTCAGAGAAGGAATGCCGAGTCGTCAGCGCATAGATAAGTTTACGAAGCGGCTCGACAGGACTCTGTTGGAAGGACGGTCGAAATGAGACAGCAAGAACAAAACAATCGTCGCCCTCCGGCGGCTGTTTTTCCTGTGCCGGGATTCGTAGAGGCAAACGAAGATGCTTTGACGGTCGAACTCAACGGCGACGCAAAACTCTTTCTTGATCCTCAAATCGGTCCTGACGGGCGTGTTACTGTCGTCCGCCGCCCCCTGAAGGATATCCTTGCTCGGTCAGACAAGAGAGGTTGATTTGAGTTGACATCCCCCACGAATTGTCTTACATTGGGCTAAGACGCAGCGGCTCTGTACGTTGTTTGCCAGTGGAGGTTTAGATAAATGCCTGTTCCGCATCCTTTCGGTTCTCGATTGTTTGATTCGCTGGACAAGGGTCGTGGACAAGGGCGTGGTATGGGCGGTCCCGCGCAGATGGACGGCGGAGCCGTGGTTGATTATTGCCCGATGTGCGGGTATCAATCGCCCCACGAACGCGGTATTCCGGCACGCGGTAAGGAATGCCCGAAATGTCATATCCCCTTGATGGGAGCATCTTCTCCGGAAGATTTGGCCCCGCAGTATCCAGTCGAAGAAGTAGAAGTCGTATCGTCCGATGAGATGTCCGGTTCCGAGGACACCGAAAAGGGCGGCAAAGGCAGCGGCCACCACGGTCATAGAGGCCGTCCTGGTCGTCGCGGCGGCAGTCTGCCTTCAATCGGCCAGCGGGCCACAGGCGGTCTGAGCGGAGAATGGGGCGCTGGCGGAGCTTACGCCGGGGAGCGCAAAACATGGAAGGCCGGAATCTCTGCCGAAGCGCAAGCCGTCCTGAATGAGGCTGATATGAGCGTCAAGGACGTTATGCGTCTTGTGACGCCCGGCGGTATGTTGACCAAGCGGTTTTTCATGGCGGACGACATCAACAAGAACGCCTCCTTGTGGTTCCACTTGCGCGACTACCAATCGTTGCACTGGGACGATGCAGGTTTGAACGCCACCGTAACTGGTATGCAGGGTGTTGGCGCGAGAGAACAGAACATCGAAGGTGTCAGGAACGCCAACGCCTATCTCGCAAAGTGCGAAGAACTGCGCCAGCGTTTCATAGGCGAGGCCGAGCAGTTCAAGCAACGCGGCCAATCATCGAAAGAGCAAGAAGCGTTGCAAAATGCTCTCGCACTTCAACGCGAGGCGATGATCTATACGGGTGTTCGAGATGATTTGGTTCATTACACCACCGCAATCGCCAAGCAGGAAGACTTGCAGGCTTTCCCAGAAGAACGCGCTAGGAGGCAGAGCGCTTATTTGGGACGCGATGTCGTGATGCGCGGCGGCGATGCTGAGGGTTGGAAAAAGTACTTCACGTCTGTTGACGAAAACATCGGCACGGATGATGAGCGTCTCGGTACGTATAACGTCCGTGGCGCGGCTTTGTCTGCCGATGCTCGCAAGACGGGCAACACCAGAGCGGCCTTGTCAATGTACATCGACGTGATGGGAGAGTCCGTGCTGCACTACAACAGCCGTTACATTTCCGGCACGGACTATGATACTTTGCTGCGCCAGGACGCTGTTCGTCCCCGAGACAAAGAGGGCGGCGGCTTGGTTCGTGGCGCTGATGAATCGGACGATGCGTTCAATCAGCGCATCGATGAGTGGGTTGCGCAGAATCGGCACAGTACCGTCTACGCAGGGTCTTCGTTTATGATAATGAACTCTGCGGTCAGCGTAACGGAGGCTTCCGCAAGGAGCTACTACAAGAAAGCTCGAAAAGCCTCTAATCTTTACGAGAAGGCACTTTGGCTGCGCTTGTCTGCCGCTAAGACAGCGCTGGCCGCACGTTTCGGCAAGCAGTCGCGTTCTTATCTCGACACAGTTCGAGCCTTGGTTCCATCCGACACCGAGATTCAAGGAGTCCCAGACGCATCGCAGGCAGACGGCGTAAGCACTGCCGGTGGCCGCGCTCGTCCGCCGGAAAGCCGTGAATTGCCCGTGGGGCGTGAGCCGCGTGCTCCGGTTGTTCCTCCGCCGTCTCGCCGCGTACAGGGCGTATTGCCTCTCGGCCCCGCGCCCGCCGCAGCCACTCCGCCAACCGCCGAAGTCGCGCCGCCAGCCGCCGAAGTCGAGCCGCCCGCGCCTGAGCCTCCGACCGAGCCAACCCCGGCTGCTACGCCCGCCGGTATGACTCGCAGCCAAGCGATAAATGCTATCGCAACCAACATTGATTCGATGGAGCGCAGCCGGAATCCCCGCGAGACGCAGTGGTCTCGGGGTAATGTTCAAAGAGTAACCGACGCCATTTCAGCGCTCGAAGGCACCGACTTGAGTCCGGAAGATCGCGAGTTGGTAGACCGCGCCAAGGCTGCTATCGAACGAGGCCCGGAACCAGAACCACCGCCGCCAGAGGCTACTCCGGAGCCAGAACCCCCCGCACCGCCTCCCGCCCCGACCCCAGCCCCGGCTACACCGCCGCCGCCTCCCGCCCCGGCTCCAGCCTCTACAGCCGCGCCAACGCCGCCGCGCCGAAGGGAACTTCCGGCGCGTCGTCCTCCGAGAGAGCGTCGTCCGGTCGGAGAACGGAGACCAACCGGAAGGCGTGTGGAGTTTGGAGAAGACGTTCTTCGCGCAGCGCGTGGCTTGTTCCAAAGACTGCGCTTCTCTGAAGATGATTCGCGCAGATTTGAAGCTGCGGCGCGAGAAGGCACAATCGGGAGCGAAAGAGATGTGCTTTCTTGGCTACAAAACAACGTGCGCCTGTTCCGTAATGTGGATGAGCCTACTCAGAAACGCATAGCAGGCGTTCTTGCTGAACAGTTGGGCATAAAGGAGCAGTAACATGGCCGAGGCTTCTAATTTCGATATACAGCTTCCCGACGAAAAACGGGAAGAAGAACTGCGTCAAGAGGCGATGCAGATTTTTAATCAATGGTTCCCAGAAGGCCGACAGGGGCGCGAGGAAGCTTTGGCTGTGATACAGCCTATTCTGGACGATCCCTTCGGAAGAAAACAACAGCAATAGAGGACAATCCATGCGGAAGATAACGCCACAGCAAGCGCGTGCGATTCTTGATGAGTTGGCGGACGGTAGAAACGCCGATCCCATCAGCAAGAATCTGAAGCAGGCCGTTCAAGCTCTTGTCCAGAAGGCCGAGACCATTGTTCCGATGCTCGGACCGGCGGGCCAAGACGACACACAGGCAGCCCTTACAGACGCTACGATGGCGCTGCAAGCGAAAACTCCGCCGGTAGCCGGATCGCCCGCGCCCGGTGACGATGCCATAGCGAGGGACATGCCCGCCGGAGGGGAACAACCCACCGTTGGCCCGCAGGATTTCCTCGGCTACATTTACGGCGCGATTCTCGATGAGGTCAAGGCTGTTTCCATTTACGAAGCCTTGAAGACCGTCGCGCCCGACGAGGCCACGCGAACAGTCCTTGAGCACATTCGGCAGGAAGAGGTTCAGCACATCGAGGAACTCAAGCACATCGTAGCGAGCATTCAGCGCCTGACGGAAGGAAACACCGAGCCGAAGGTGATGAGTCTTGGCCGACGCCCCAACGAAGTATAGGAGTCCCGCGTGACAACACCTGAGTTCATCGAAAACCTGGCCAAGCTTCTGAATGAAATCGCCTTAAAGGATTTCATTCAGATGGTTGGAACCATCTACGTTCAAAAAGGCATCGATCTGACAGATGCGAGCGGTCTTTTTGGCCGTCCGGTAGATGAACTCAGAAGTCTGTTCAAGGACTGGCTGACCTACCGCATAGGCGAACTTGATCCTCTGCCGGTTGTACAGCCGACCGCGTTCGCGTCATCTGCGCGTCTCGCTCCGCCGGAGCCTGTTTATGCCCCTGTGTCCAAAGCAGGTCGTATCCAGGGCATTGATACGACGGCGCGGGCCAGCTACGACGCTCAGGATCGCCGCGAAGCCGCCGTAGGCTCGGCTCTGGGCGCATTTGCCGAGGGTGATTTGGCGGGAGGTTACGGGGTTGAACTGCGCAAACAGGCTAGAAACAGAGAACAGGCTCTTGCAGCGGGTTTGATTGTGCCCCAAGATGTTGAGCACGAAGAGCTGGGCAAGGCTTTGCAGATAACGAACAGCCCGAAGCAGAAGGCCGCGTTGTTCAACACGATGATTACCGGCTGGCTCGGCCAGCCGCATCAACTGACAACTCCGAGCAAAGGCGAGGTAGTTGCGGCTGAAACTCAGGCAATGTTCTCCATGCGAAAGAGCGGCGTTCCTGCTGCTGTTGCCCTCGAATCGATGCAGCAAGCACCGCCGTTACAACGAAGTCTTCGTAACTCATTAGGAGCACCAAATGCGTATTCAGACAACGCTTACCCAGGCGTTCACCAAGGGTTTGCTCAACGACCTCTCGGGCGTTAATAGCGGAATGTCCCGTGGCCAGAAGGTCAATCAAATGGCCGATCTTATCGAAGACGGCCTAGAGCAAGTCGGTTTGTTGTTCGGCAAGGATGATCTTCGTGGTGCTCACAGCAGGCTGGAGCAGCTTGAAGACTTGTTCATTGACGCCGCTGATCTGGCGGAAACCACCGCCGTAGCATCGCTTGCGGAGTCACGCGCTAAGGTACGCGACGCCAAACGGACTTCTGATGACGTTCAGAAGCTGTTGAATTCCGGCGACAAGGCGCAGGCCAAGCAGTTGCTGCGCGTCCACAAGGAAGCCATCGAGGAGGCTGCCAGCGATCTTCGCAGGGTAGCAAAGTACCTCAAAGACTAGAGGTGGCTCATGCTTGTTGCTCAAAGCGTTGTTCTTGACGTTCCGGGAGCGGAGGCTGTTCTAGCGAACACGCCCGATAACTCGGGCTGGCCTCGCGCTTACTACTTCCGGAATCTCCATACGAGTCCAATCCAGATCAAGGTTCAATACTCGTCCGACGGCGGGACGACTTGGACCGATGTGCAGACGGCAACAATTCAAGCGAATGGCGTGTCTGCCATGTGGATTACCGTTTCCGGCAGTCTCATACGTGTTTCCGGTTCGGGCGGTCCCGGACCGGTCTATTTTGGTCTTGCGCGGTTCTTCATACCGGCGGAAGGCCAAGCTACCGGCATCAATTTGCCCTTGTTCTCGTGAGGAGCGACGCAATGAACAGATTGAAGCAACGTTACGTGTTGATTCCGCTGTGTTTCCTGCTTCTGCTTGTTGCGGGCTGTGACATTCCGGATGTCGCCAAGATCGTGCTCCAACGTAGTTACATTGTGAGCCGTGGCGTCGAAAATGCCTTGGAATTCGCGCTCAAGCAGGAAGGTATTCCGCCCGACGTGAAGGCAAACTTGGAATTGGCCTTGGAGGGCGTAAGGGCGCAGAAAAACGCGCTGGAAGTGGCTATGCGCCTTCTCAAAGTCCCGATTCCGGCGGCTGTAGAAGCTCTCGAACGCGGAGAGTCGGCGGTTGACCTAAAGAAAGCGATAAAAGACCTTGACGAGTCTGTATGGGCCGCCAAGGAGAAGGTCGACTAACGGCATGTTCCTATGCCTCGAATCAGACGATTCAAAGACGAACGCAGCAACCTAGTCAGAGACCTGCTCCTTGTAAAGCAACAGGTTCGTGTGAAACTCTTAATCGGGCATCCTGGTTACTACGGGATGCCCGATTTGCTTTTCCCGCGAGGAAAGGCTCAAGGCAGGTTTATCGGCGCGGACGCCTTCGCTGATCCCGCATACGAAGGGGATGGATGGGAGCGCGATGATATCGGAGAGGAGACGGACGAAGAGTATCGAGAGCGGCAGATTACAGCCGTAAAGACCTTTATCGAAAAGATGCTCAAGGTTCCCAAGGGAACCACGATGCGCCCCGTCGTTTGCATCCGCCCGATGGCGGAGTTCATCTCGGACATTTTGTCCTTGCGCAGCAGGCGCGTTATTCTGTGGAAGCCGCGTGGCGGCGGGGGATCGTTGTCAGCGTCCATCTTGATCTTCTTGTTGGCTGTTTATCGCCAGATGTCCACGTTGGATATCGCGGGCGGCGAGGAACAAGCGAAGGTCGTTTATGATTACACCAAGAACTTCTGGTACTGCATCCCCGGTCTTGTGCAGGGTCTTCTGCTTGTCGAGCCGGGCGTCAAAGAAACGAAGCTCAAGACCGGCGTAATCATCAAGGCTGTTCCGTCCACAGACAAGCAGGTGCGCGGCAAACACTTGCCGGTGCTTGTTTCTGACGAAACCTGTCAGGCCAAGGCCAACTCGCTGGACACGGACGATAAAACGATTCGCGCCGCGCTCCAAACGGTGCTCAGCGAAACCGATTCTATCGTCGTAATGCTGTCTACGTTCCACGTTCCCGGCGGCGTCTTCCAGGAGTTTTGGGACAACGCCGAACTCAAGGGTTTCAAACGGTACAAGTGGAATGTTTTCCACACAATGCAGCCGTGTTCTCGCGGTTTGAGTGAGACGGTTACAGCGGATTCAGAAGAAGCAAAGCTCTACTGTCGGCAGTGCTTTCTTACCCGGCGACACGAAGAAACAGACGAAAAGGGCAGAAAGCAACAAATAGGATGGGCTGGATGCAATGGACAGGCGCGTAAAAGTGCTGGATGGGCTTTATTCGATGAGATTTCCGAGGCGAAGAAAATCAACGTCGGCACGATGGTCTTCCCCGTCGAATTTGAATGCGAAAGACCGAACGTCTCAGGTTCCATCTACATTCCTGAGCTTGTAGACGACGCCCTGGTGGACCCGCTGACCGACTACAAGCAGTACGTGATCGAGACCGTTGTCGGCGTGGACTGGGGGTCTGAGACAGAAAACAGTCTGTGTCTGTTGGTTGTCTTGCGCCTTCCCGAGTTTCTCTACGTCGCCGACGGACTGTACGCCGACCATCAGAGCACCGGCTATGTAGTTCAATCTCTGTTCGACATCTACGAGAAGTACGGATCATTCCGCGTTCTGGCTGACCGCTCTCATATGTTCTGCGTCAGAGATGTGGCTAATTCCGGTATTCCGATAACACCCGTGGATTTCCGTACCTACAAAGCCCCCGGCATTCAGAACCTAGCCAAATACTTCACGTTCAGGCGCATCAAAATCAACAAGGATTGTCAACTTCTCATCCAACAACTCAAGGCGTATCGTCGGCGCGGCGACGGTTCTATTCTGAAAGCCAACGACCACGGCCCCGACGCGCTCCTCTCCGGATGTTTGTATTGGAAGTTCGAGGACATTTTCGAGGGTGAGGTAGATCGAGCCGATTTGATTCCGGAAAAGGATGAGTTGGACGCTGCTTGGAACGAGGCGGCTGAGAAGTACTACGCTCGCCCCGATAAAAAGTCAGGAATGCCGGTCATTGACCGTGAAACTCTCATTCCTAACTTCCCGTCGCAGGCTGATTCTAGTCATATACCCGCCTTAGCTACGCCCGCAGCGGTAATGCGGGCACAAATGGCGAAACTGATGAAGGCCACGCAGATGAAGGCTCCGACCAACGGTGTGGCGTCGCGTCCTATGTCTTGGACGCCTCCTGTTCCCAACACGCCAACTATTCCTGCCAACCTTCTTCAGAAATTAGTTGGACAGGACAAGCTTTTGCAGTAAGATTACGGAAGGTGACTCTTTTGGAGGTCAACACATGAGTACAGGATTGCTGGAACGTCTCGGCAGGCGTGTGGCTCTTCAGCCTCTGCGCGAGATGAAAGATTGCTGCGCTGCCGAAATGGCCAAAGGCTTTCCTTCCATGCTGGGCGCACAGAAGGGTTGCCCTCAGTGTGGCGAGGTTATGAAGGCGGTTCGAGCAGTCGATTTCGATGGCAACGACTTCGTAGGTGCTCTTGGCGAGGCGCAGCGACACAATGCTGTCGCCGACATCGCAGTTAACAAGATTTGGTTCTCAAAGAACGTCTGGAAGGACGTTGAGGACTGCAGGAAATGGATTGACGGCGTTGAGGGGCTGCCCAAGACGCACGGAATCGTCGAGCATTTCTTTGCCTACGAATTCAAAGGGGTTCCGGTTCAGCCGAACACCAACAAGGCTGTTTGCGCCGACAAGGGCGTAATCGTGGAGATCGGCCTCCCTTTTGAAAAACAGATCACTACCGGTTCCCTGCTCGGCGGTGGTCTACTAAATCCTGCGCAGGGAACAGAGATGGCTGGACCTTATGGCACGCTTGCCAGCGGCCCCGCCTCTCAGGTGACAGGCAACACTGACCAGGCGGACGGGGATAGCCACGTCCACAAGATTGATGCGGCTCTTACTACCGACGCCGACGGCCCGATGTTGAAGTGTCGGACCAGTGTAGCCAAGAATCACCAGCATGTTGTTCGGATTCCTTACGCGGCGGGCAGCATTGATGGTATGACAGACCCTTCCGCTTCCATCATCGGCGGGCATTCTCACGCGCATCGTTTCCGTTGGAGTGCCAACCCTGTTACAGCGGCCAAGGTTTTGTCGTCTCCGCGCCTCGTATCCCCACGCGACATAGCCAACATCCGCAGGGCTGCGGGTATTCTGGAAGTAGCCGTGGCCGAGAAGGCTGTGACCAAGACAAGCGGCGTTCCCGAAGGAAAGGCGGCTGAAATAGCCGTCTCTTCCGAAGACCTGGAAGCCGTTAAGGAACTAATCCGCCGTGTCAAGCAAATCGCTGACAGGTGGGACGAGGAAGTAAAAGGAGACCACTGATGTCGCACAAGACAGAAGACTTCGGACAAGGAAACAGCCGTGATGTCAAGCGTGATCTCGCCAAGCTGTTCACTGTGAGAGGCACGCAGGTCACGAAGTTGTTCCCGGAGAAGAAGGTCGTAGGCGATCCGGACATGCGCAGGAGTCGAGAGGAAGACACTCTCGGACTACGCATCGCGGGCAGTCAAAAAATCAGAGAGTAACGCAAGTGAATCATCCCCTTGCCAAAGCAACGGAAGATCGGTTGTTGAAAGGCTTAGGTCTGGGTCAAGCGCACGATCCATTTATGGCCAAAGCCCGCGAGCAGCTTCTTCTTGGCGGTTACGCTGTTACAGACGACTTGCAGCGGCTGTTGGCAACCTCTCTGCGGAACGGAAGTGCCGATGTGGTATCTAAACGGACGGGCTGTGTATGGATGAATCACGGTCTACCGGAGATACCCCCCGGTTACATTCGTCCCGGAAAGCTGCGCGTTGGCGACCGCGTGCAGGTCGTTAATTGGGTTCCGTTGGGTGTTCACGGAGCCATGCTTGATCTTGGCCCTCGTAACGGCAAGGTCAACAAGATAGTCATGATCAAATGTCGCATTTCGTGCGGGCCAATGGCCTTTGACCGCTGGCCCTCCGAAGAACCAGCAACTCTCGAAGAAAAGCGGGTGTACGCGCTCGGTCTGGAAGATCAGAACGGCACGTATCCGGTTCTTCTGAAAGATTACTCGTTCGTAATGCGTCTTGACGGGCCTGCTGCGCTGCCGACCGGCGAGAGCAGGGTTTATTACTGATGCCGAACGAAGCCACACAAGTTGCGCCACAGCTTGAGCTAAAGCGCGTCGGAGAGTGTCGCAGATGCGGCACGTGTTGTGTTACGGCGCGTATGAGCTTCGACAAGTGCAGCGTAGCTGGCGGCGACGTAGAGGCAATCAGAGACTTGCTTAGGTGGTGGTCATTACGACCCCGCGCTTTCGTGAAGGAAGACGACAAGAGCGTCGAGTTTGGTATCGACGCCCCTTGCAAATTCCTAGTGTTCGATGAGGATGGTAAGGCAACGTGCCTTATTCACGACAATCAGCCTCAAATTTGCCGGGACTTTCCTTCGCGGCCCGTTCCGCAATGTCCCGGCTTCAAGTTTGTCCCTGTAGATTCGGGAGATGACGATGAATAGCAAAAGCAGCTACGCTCGTTCTGGTCAAGGCCGTGTTGCAAAGTCCTTGCGTGCTCGTTCTGGTGACATCCAGAAGGCCGAAAAGCACGAGTCGCTTCCCGACGCCGGGAAAGCCGGTTCCGGCGTCGCCTCCGCAATGAGAGGCATGGGAACGTTTGCCCGCAGCGGCAACGAAAACATGATTCCCACGGCTGTTGCGATCCAAACCGGCCTCGCCTCTATCGGACCTTCTGAAGTTGGCCCGGTAGCCAGGACAGGCGGACAGGTTCGTCTGGCCCCTGGTCAGATTCGTGCTTGGGCGCATCCGCAAGACCCCAAGCCGAAGGCAAGCACACAGGTAAATCCCGACGCTATCACCGCGTCGCCAACGCGCCCGATGATTCCGTAACTGTAGTAGTGCAAACCTCTTACGGCAAAAACGTGATAAAACTGGACAAACAAGAAGTCACAAGTCGTTGGTGTCAAACAACATACGACATTCTGTAATGCGACGTGTTGGAAAGTTGTCCAGTTTTCTCCTAGCTGTTTTTTCTGTAAGTCGAAGCTCTGCTTATGGTTGTGGCAAACAGCCAAAACGGGAAAACTGGACAAGTGCTTAAGGAAGTAGGAGTTTTGAGATGCCATACGACCCGAAAGACACGAGTAGTTTGCCGGAACGGGTAAAGAGCGGGTTGTCGGACAAAAAGCAGAGGCAGTGGGCGCATGTGTGGAACAACACGCACAAGCGCACTGGTGATGAAGGGCGTGCCTTTGCCGCCGCCAATGCCGTTACGGGTCTAGGCAAGACGTTTGAGCACAAGGCCGTTTCGTTGACAAGCTTTCATCCTATTGATCTCGCCAAGGCGATGGATCAGGCGGGGCAGGAAGGATGGGAGCTTGTCAGCGCGATGGGCAACCTTGTGTTGTTCAAGCGGGCCATTGCTGTTGATGCCGAGGAATTGGCAAAGACTTCCGATGAGCAGACGCTGGCTCCGCCCGCGCACGCGCAGCCGACGCTTGACGCCGACGTTGGGAACACAAGACAGGAGACTGTCTTTGAGGGCGTGGCTACGCATCCTGAAGTAGTCCCTCTCAATTTCTGGGGATTGGTTCCTAACGCTCAAGCTGGGGAGAAGAGGCTTGAGGCCAAGAGTTCGATGTCGTCCGGACTCAAATCGCCGGAACACAGCCACAAGTGTGTCCTTATCGTTGACAAAGAACGCAATGTCTTGCGGGGAATCACGGACTTCTACGGAAATCACGCCCACTTCATCAACAAAGTCGGGGCTACAGACGAGACAGAAGGACACACCCATTCGTACGAATTACTAGAGGAACGGCAGCCATACGGCACCGAGCAGTACTGAGTTCCCATGCGAACAACGCTGAGCAACACGTTTCAGCTTATGCTCCGGGGAACAACAGACGCGCTTCTCCGGAAGACGAAAGATATTGGCGCGGAGTGGAGCAATCGCCGTAAACCACTAACCCCGCTCGATCACGCCGATATGTGTCGTTTTCTCCGTACCGCTCCGATAGACGAACTGGATATCATAGGGCGCGGAATCCACAGACCGTGGAAAGTAATCTTCAACGGCGGTAACAAGGTAGGTGTTGTTACAACGCAATGCGCCGTGTTCAAGACCGTGCGTTCTATAGAAGAAACGTCCTACTACCGTGAATGTACCGACAGTCGCGTCACATCTCCCGAACGAGAGCTTGCCGCCTACGCCCTTGATCGCGCCTTGGGTTTCAATCTTGTTCCTCCGACTGTTGGGCGAGAAGTTTTAGGTCTCGGCTTCGGTTCTCTCCAGGCGTGGGTGCTCTCGCCTCTTGCCGTTGACTGGGCAGAGTCGGGGTACGAGTTCCGCGAGGACTACGACAATCCGTGGCTGCACTTGCTTTGTGCTTTCGATTTTATTACGGGGGCTATGGATCGGCACTCTGGCAATTTCATCATGGACAGTTTTCACAGGGTGTATGCCATAGACAACGGTTACACCTTTGTAAAGGACGACATCCGCGACTACCTTAAGTGTAACATTGGGAGACGGTTCAGGGATAAGCCGATACATCCCTACGTTCGAGATATGCTTGCTGCGATTGACCCCAACATGATAGCCGTAACTTTGCATCCATTTGGTTTCCGCTCAGGCGAGATTGAAGGTGTTGTTACACGTCTGAATGAGCTTCAGCAGAAAGCTGTGTGGGATATAAACGATGGCAAATGGTCGACAAGTTGATCCGCCCATTCTCGCCGTTGATGTAGACGGCACAATGGTAGACGCCGATAACCGCTTTCTGCCCGGCGTCAAGGAAGCCATGTTGGAGCTTCGGAAGCGCGGCTGGCGCATTTTGATATTCACTGTCCGTGATGACGAAGAGGCCACAGCCGAATTACTGCGCTCGGAGGGTATTCCTTTCGATGCTATAAACCAGAATCTCCCCGGCAAAGGTTCCGATTCGCCAAAAATCTATTATGACGTTTTAATTGACGACAGGGCCTTGAACTTCGACGGAAGCTGGTCTAATATGGTTTCTGAGGTCGAACGCCTCCGTCGGCGCAACGAGTTCGGCGAGGATCAACGGATTCTCGTGAAACGCCTGAACTCAAATACGCTCAGACAAGAGGTTGTTGCAGAATTTGGACTGGACAACGCGGGTCGCTTTGGTATGATAAGAAAAAGCGGCACGTGTGCCGAGCTTCTGGACGACATTTTGGAAGACGCGGAAGGTTGTTCAGCCGAAGAGCTTCGGCAGCGTCTTTTGGCTTTGAACGGAAGCCGCCTGTGGACTGAAGTTCACACGCGGAAAAGTCGAGTCTCCTGAGAAAAGAGGAGTTTCAGATGAACGCTTTGCTTTGGTTTGAAAAGATCGTTGCAACCGATCACAGGGACGTGTTCGCCGCCGTCAAGACTCTTCGGGACGGAATCGGCAAGGGAATGATTGTTCACGAGGTCACGGCAGCCGACGTGATCGCGGGCAGCGTCACAGTCGACACGACTTATGGCGCAGACCCCACCGGGCCGGTCCTCATGAATATCCTGCGCGAGACGGCTCCTGGCAGCGGTCTGTGGGTTGACGTGAAGGCCGACGCTCAGTTGGTCTTCAACGGCGACGGAACGCTCACGGTCAATCCCGGCGCGGCCACGTACGTTCTGACCGCCGCTGACATGATCAAGCTGGCTGTTGTTCCGTAAGCAAGCTGCGGAACGTCACGCGCTGTTTGCACACACACATACTCCCTTTGTAAACAAGGAGATAGACGATGGCAGGCGCTACCTTGGGTTCCGACCCAAAAAAGCTGAATGATGGTCAGACAGTCGTAATCCGCCCGGACTTTGCGAAGGGCGGAGCCGACTTGCACTGCACGGTGGATTGCGTCGTTGCTCTGATTGAGGAAATTGACAAGATTTATGCGGCTTCGCAACTTGCCGCCTTCGCCAACTTCAAGGCGGCTCTTGCAGGCGGACGCACCGCAATCAGACTTGACCGCAAGGATGGCCCGTAGTTCTTTTTGTTGATGTGGATACCTTTCTACGCGGCGTGTTACACTCGTGACCGCCGCGTAGAAGGCAATTTTCCCGCAACAAAGGAGGACTGCGGTGACTCCGGTTCTACCGCGCAGATCACAGTATTATCAACCCGGAGACGCCGGTTACTCTGTCAGCCTTTTGGCTGATTATGCCGACGAGAAGCTTCGTGTTGAGCGTGCATTCGTATCGTTGGAAACGCTCTCCGGCGGCGGCGGGAGAAGCGGCGGCGTTTATGTTCGTACCAACACGTATCCCGACACGGTTCTTGAAGACGCGGGGTACGTGCCTGTCACGCTGCCTAACGCTGCAAGCATTACGCCGCTCACACCCGGCCTGTTCAACAATCGGGCGGGCTATACGTTCGATTTCTGGGAAGGGCATTATTGGGTATGTGGAGGCAATTTCCCAAGTTCATCTAACGTTGTGTGGTTTTCTGTGCCTGATGCACAAGGTCGTCCTACGACTTGGGCGCAGTACGGCATAGCTCCGTGGTCCGCTCGTTCTTATCACGTCTCCCTAGTTCACAACAACAAGCTCTACGTGATCGGCGGAGGCTCCGGTTTACTCACTGGGTTGGGTAATCGTGCCGACGTGTGGTCTCTGAGCAACCCGTTCCTTCCCGGCGCTGTGTGGGTGCAAGAGGCGGCTGACGGCGGCTTTTCCCCCGGAGGTGGCGGGCGCGGGGCGATGTCGAATATCGTCCAATTCGACGGAAAGTACTGGTTCGTTGGCGGATGGAGAGGGACAGCAGGAATAACCTCCGCAGTTTATTCAGCAACTGATCCTGCCGCATGGACTCTTGTGACAACGGCGCAGTTCCCGTCAAGGTTGATACCTGTTCTTTTGGTGCGCGGCTCTGAGCTTTGGCTTGCTTTTGGTACTTCTTACAGCCCGTGGTTCCTTGCAGCAGGTTTTGGCGGTGTGACGGACATCTGGAAGTCATCCAACGGTATGAACTGGACGCAGGTAGTATCACAGGCGAGTAATATAGTAGCCATGTCGAGCAGATCGGCATTCCTAGAGGAACAGGGAGCGATTATTACGATGGGTGCTTTGGCCGGGCTTCCCACAGATGCTGTAGCGTCATCGGAGAACGGCTTACTGTGGAGTTTGCAGGCAGGCAGCTATGCTTACTTGCTCGGTCGAACTCAGAATCTGCTTCGTCACAATGGGCGAATCTTCGGTTTGGCTAACAATGATGTTTACGAGGTCTCGTTCTCTCAAGCCCCCGTTAGAACTTCAGAGGGTCAGTACCTTTACAGGTTGCCAGCATGAGTGACCGACCGATACTACCAGCGCGTTCCAGTTCATATACGCCCACACCGAAAGCGTACGCAAATACGTTTATTGATGCGTTGCAGGCTGAACGGTTCGCATTGGAGTCCGGCTTTATTAATCTTGAGGACCTCTTGACAGCCTCTGGCGCTGCGCAGACTACAGTTCCTATTATGAGTGATACGTACCCTAATCCTGACCTTGTAAGTGCAGGCTACCAGCCGAAGATGGTCTACAATACCTACACCGTCGTCAAGCACTCCGCCGTAGCGTCTTGGGCCGGTGTTGGAGGCAGAACATTATTTGGTTTGTGCGAGTATCAAGGCGAACTCTGGCTTTCGGGCGGGATTCAAGGACCGACGACCGCGCCTACGCTGATGAGCGACGTGTGGCGGTCTGCCGACGGCGTAACATGGACTCAGTTGCTTGTCCCCGCGCCGATTCTTCCGCCGCTGGCAGGTCACTGTATGATTTCGTACGATGCCGGTGGCGGACCCGTGATTATGTTCCTCGGAGGTTCTCTCGATCTCGCTTTCAGCGTGTTCAACGGCACGCTCTTCTTGTGCGATCCGTCAACCGGCTGGGCGTCTGTATTCGTAGGCGGGATTCTCGAACGGGCAGGACATAATTGTGCTGTGTGGGATTCAGGGGATGGCAACGGTTTGTGTGCGTGGATAATGCGAGGCTTCAACGGAACATTCTTAGACGACGTTATTCAGACCGACTTCAACCTTGTAGGAGCACAGACCGCCTTCCTAGGAAACGGCGCGGGGTTTGGTGTTTCGACAGTTTTTAACAATGACTTGTGGTTGGGTTTAGGCGTCAGCGATCTTGCTACGGCTGGAACGTACGGCACGAATATGTGGAGAACTCGTTACGGCCCGACGGGCGGTACTCAGTGGGAGATAGATACTCCGCTGAGCAGATATCCTTTCAACGCATTCGGCGGCAGCATTGCTGTCTTCGACGGCCATCTCTTCTTGTACAGATCGCAGGGGATTCTTTCATCAAGAGGGTTGTGGTCGTCTCCTGATGGTGTAGTCTGGACACAGATGATAACCCCCAACCCAGAGAACACCGTTGTCTTCGGGCATCTAGTATCTTGGGGCGGTAAACTGCTGCTGATAGGTTCAGCCTACGAAGACATGGCACTTACAGGCGGTCTGCAAGACATTGCTGAGATCACGCCGACCAAGGGACCGGCTAGAACCCTTGAAGGGTTCTATATCTACGAAAAACCATGAGCGACATCATACTCCCAAGACGGTCACAGATGTACCAGCCGGGCGACCAGCCCTATCAGAACAATCTCGTCGATGAGATGGATGATGAGAAGGTTCGGTGGGAACTCGCATTTGTGCGTATGGAGGCAGCAGGAGGCTCAGGATTAGGAGCAGGAAGTTACCGGCTCTCCGACATCTATCCGAATACATATCTCGCGGCAGAGGGCTATGTCCCCGTCCAGAATTACACAGAATGCACCGACGCCCGAGTTGATGTTCCGATTGCTCCGTGGTCCGGCAGGGAGTCGTTTACAGCCGTGTCGTTCAAGGGCGCACTGTGGCTGTTTGGCGGTTACGACCCCTTCGTAGGAGTGTCACTCGACGATACGTGGATGTCTCTTGATGGCGTGAACTGGACACTCGTTGGTGCTGGTCCGTGGCAGCACAGAAGTCATTACGTCTGTGGCATCGTGAATGATGGTACAGACGACAAGGTTCTTATCGCAGGAGGACGTGATTTAGGGCACGCGCTTCCAGACCCTACCGATGTTTGGTTGATGTCGTGGGACGGAAATCCGATGAATCCTCCGACATGGGCGCAGGTATCCCTCACTGAGGGCACTAATCTGATCGAGTCCGGCACGGTCGTTTTCAACAACGCTTTGTGGACTTTCGGCGGAAGAAACAATCAACGGTTGGTCAAGCGCACCGATTTTGGAGCTACGGTAGGAGCGACGTGGACAACACTACCGACCTTGCCCTTCGACTTCTTGCAGCCGATTACGTGGACTGACGGTACTCAGATTTATGCGGGTATGGGGCAGGTCAGTCCGCTTGCTGTACGCACTACCGTTGATGGAATTGAATGGGATACGAGGATACCCGTCCTGCCCTATCTCCTGTTTGCGCGAAGAGCGACCGCGTTGGTTTATAACGACCATATCATCATCGCGGGTGGATACTCTGCCGGTTCCGAGGGAGATGGTTGGTTGTCTTTGCTGCCTCCATTGTACGACCGTGGTGATTACGGACGGTCTCGCCAGAGTTGGTGGTATCCCTTCGCAGACGGAAGCGCGGTTGAGTTCAACGGTCGGATATACCTGCTTGGCAATGCGTTAATCAATGGCTTTTCCAATGTCGGGCAGGATGTAGTGAGTTTTGTTCCGCTGCTTGCTCCTGTTGTGACACCCGAAGGCTTCTATCTGTACGAGAAACCCTAATGGCCTGGACAAAGAACATCGCTGAGATAAGCCCCGGCAAGTGGAGCTACGAACTACTCGAAGACGGTTTCAGCCGTCTGTTACAAACACGTCTCCCGTGCTCTGTGGGTGACATAACAACGGAACAGATCGCAAATATCTTCGCTGACCTACTCCTTGGCAAGGTAAATCTTGGTTTGATGTTGACCGTTACTCTATTGGAGCAGAATCAGATACTCTCTGATCCCGATGGAGTAGACCCGGCTACTATGGCTGCGGCGGCTAAAGTAGCAGATGATGAAGAGAGAGCCTCTTGCGCGGCTCACTTCAAACTACCGTTCGGAGCATAGCGATGGCACTGACAAAGCAGGTGTATCAGGTGACACAGCCCCCGTGGACAGGCGGTTGGGGGTATCGAATCCTGAAGGATGGAGAAGTATCTATTGACCAGAACCATTCTCCCAACTCCTTCTCGCTGAAAATAACGACAGAAGCGCGTGCGTCGACGCTCGCGGACCTCATCATAATGAAGCAGGAAGGCATTTTGCCTGAAACGGGCACTCCCGCTATCGCCTGTGTTTATCCTGATGAAGAAGTGGCGATAAACGCCGATCCAGTCGGAGCGGACATTCATGCGATGGCTTTAGCGGCGTGGCACAAAGAGAATCCATCATGATCCTAGCCGCGAGAAAGGTAGGGACGAGACTTGGCGGCGGTTATACCAGTTCGCGTCTTGCGAGGATTTCACTATTACGACGCTCGCGGTACTCAGCGTTATGCTAGGCCGGGGCGCATTTTCAACGCAGCCAGTGATACGGTAGAGTCGTTGATATTCAACGGCTTTGTTGATTACGCCAGACCGCAGAAATCCAACAATCTGCCGTTACGTTGTACCAGTTCCCGCCGTCCAGTCAAACCGCCTGTCAATATGAATAACGCCGCCGCTCCGCTGGCTAGGACGTTGCGTATTGGTTGTTGGCTGTGGACAAGCACGCACTATTCCGGCGGAAGACTTCTGGTCTATCAGTACGCCCTGAGTTGTGCTCAGCTTGGCGCGGACGTATTTTTCATCACCAACGCCGTTCCGAGATGGGTGACGGATTATCCGGTGTGCAATCGTCTGAAATTCCTGATCAACGGCAAAGACCAGATTCCGCCCGACTTGGACATCTGCATGACTGACTCGAAAGGCGGCTTGGGGTTACAGGCGGCGGCTTACAAGGCGGCGCATCCAGGCTGTAAACTTGTTTGTCTGAATTTCGAGACGGAGAATTGGGTGCGCAACTATGTTCCTCGTGTCGCCGACTTGATGAACACTACGCACACCAGAGAGGGTTACAGCGCCTCTGATCTGTTGTTGGGCTGCTCTGAGTTATCCATGCGGTATTGTCGAGAGTGGATGGGCGAGACAGGCGCGGAGCGTCTCTACGACTATCTGGTTCCTGCTGTAAATGACTACGCGCTGCATCAACCGTGTTCTTGGCAGCCTCCGGAACGGCCTTACGCGCTCTGGAGCGCACGCAACACGGATTACAAGTGCGCCGGGCTTGCTTTTGACGCCGTTTACTCGCTGAAGATGCCCTTCGATCTGGTTACTTTTGGCGATCCCGGCAGTGTCCCAGTAGATACCGACTTACACAAATGGCACAGCCTGAAGAATTTCCCTGATTCCGTGAAGTACGACGCGATGCGGCACGCGCACATGGTTTTGGCTCCGTCTCTCTTTGAGGGATTCGGTATGGTTCCGGCGGAGTCTCTGGCTGCTGGAACGCAGGTCGTAGTTTATGATCTCCCTGTCCTCCGGTGGGCTTACGGAGATCGGTTGCATTATGTTCCGTGGGGAAACGAGAAAGCCTTCGTTCGCAAGGTCAAGAAACTTGCGGCGAAACCTAAGCCCGACTTGGCGGAGTCTAGTCGCTGGGTGGTGGAGACCTACGGACTGGGCGCGATGCAGAAAGCGGTAGAACGGCTGCCGTATCATTCACTCCAAACGCGCAAGATATCCGCCTGTATGATATGTTACGGCACGCCTACGGCCACAAAAGCCGTCGAAGCGGTCTATCCTCATGTCCACGAGATTCTCATTGCCTACGGCCCCGTAGAGCTTTACAGAGGCTCTCCCGAAAACGGCGTTTTGGAACAGTTGCGGGCGTTGCCTGACCCGGAACACAAGATCAAGATAGATGCGCGTCCTGTCTGGGTCGACAAACGCGAGATGCGGGCGTCGCTCGCCGCTAGAATCACGGGTAACTACCAGCTTGTTCTCGATGCGGACGAGATTTGGGTCGGTCTTGAGTACTGGCAGGCGGCTTTTGCCTGTCCGAGATGGATTAATCTGTGGCACACAGGCGACTTTTGGATTCACGACGCCGAACCGGACGGTACTCGATGGGGCGGCTCGCTGGGAGTAGGCAGTGTCTGTTCTCATTACCGTTTTTCGTGGTGGCGTCCTTCCTACCGCTGGCGTGTTCACCACAGTCCGGTAGATGCCGCCGGTAATCATCTGCACACTTACACGAGCGCGAGGGCGGCGCAGGAGGCTAACCCGTACACGATGATCTATCATCTGGGTCACTGCTTGAGCAGCGGCTTGATGCGGGCCAAACACTCCTTCTACGAGGCGAGAGACAACGCGCCCGCCGATAGGCGTCTCGCTTGGGAAGGTTGGGACGGAAAACTAGGCCCGTGTCCTGACGGTATTGTTGCGCCGGTCACGTGGCCGCTGCCGCAAATCGTTCAGGAAGCAGTCGAGTTGTCTCGTTTTTGTCTTGCCAACGCCGAGCGGGTTGAGTAGGATGAAAAAGGCTGGTACGGAGGGTTTGCTTTGGCGGTCGGAAAAAAGACATTCTGGACGATAGACGCAGCCAACGGCCTTGATGCGTTGACTACCCCTGTTACGGTAGCCGATGGCAGCGAACAGCCTGGCGATGTCGTTGGTTTGAACGGCGCAGGCGTCATTGATTCTACGTTGCTTCCCTCCAGCACGGGCTACCGCAGTATCGAAGCATCAGAAGGTCTTTCGGAGGGCGATTACGTCAACGTCTATCACGACGGCGGCGCAGGAGCCACGCGAGTACGCCGCGCCAGTGCGGATGATCCAGACAAGTTTGCCAATGGTTACGTGCTAGAGAACTGGCTGATAACTCAAACCGCCAAAGTCTACACGGACGGCGTTAATGACAAGGTTGATTCCACCGACATAGGCGCGACCGACGACGGCCTTCCTCTTTACCTCTGCCAACTCGGCAAGGCCACGACGGATTTGAACGATGTTATCGCGTTAGGAACGCCTTACATCATTCAAGTCGTGGGTTTTGTCATTGAGCAGAACGTCGCTCCGACGCCTTCCGCAGCCGATTTCATTCCGGATCAACCGGTTGAGGTTCCCTCGTAGTGTCTGAAGACAAGAAATCTTTCATCGCTGTCCCGCTGACTGGCGTGGATTTAGGCAAGCGCATAAGAGGCACTCCGCGCACGGCTGCGGACGGCAGCGAGGAAGCGGGCGAGGTCGTGGGTCTGGACACCGTTCTTGGCCTGCCTCGGCTCAGCCCGACATTGCTTCCTCCCGGCGTTGGTCCAACGATTATCGCTGCGGTTCACGTCCGCGCCGCCGAGGTTGGTTTCCTGATCAAAGGACACTGGGTTCACGTCTACGACAGCGCAGGAACGCCGGAAGTGCGCAGGGCCAATGCGAGCGGTCCGACGCCTTATCCCGCCAACGGCTATATCGTAGATACTCCGCAGGAAATTCCCCCCGCAGGCGGCAATTGGTACGTCGACGTTTACACAGACGGTATCAATACGCAAGTTCCGCTCGGAGCGTGGGTTGCAGCCGATTTGGGGAAGCGCGTTTACTTGTCAAAGACGGCTGGAGAGATGACGGACGATCTTTCGGCGTACGCGGTAGGCGATTTGGTGGAAGACCTCGGCTACATAGACGCAGTTGGTTTGACTGTTTCGGTTGACTTCATGCCCGGAGACGAGATTCTTCTCGAATAGGCATGGCAGACAGATACGTAAGAGTTGATCTTGCGACCAGCACTAAGAAGGCTCGTGAAGGTATTGTTACCTTCTCAGGCATTGGTGATGCTGGCAAGCTGGTTGCATTGGCGGCGACGGGCAAAATCGATCCTTCTTTGCTCCCCGCAGTCCAAGACCTCTCTTACTACTACGCCGAAAGCGAAGGCGAATTGTCTACGACGGTAATTCCGCCCGGATGGGTAAACAAGCTGAGCCTGGTCATTCCGTTGATGCCCGAAGGCTCCTTTTTCCTTTGGAGTTACTGCGAACTCTCTCAAACGAATCCGGCTGGGCGGGTCGGCGTCAGGCTGCACATGCCGTTGTTGTTGCCTCCGATCTTCGGAGAGGTGGACATGCGGACATTCGGTTCGACCTATCCCACGGGATGGGTTGGCCAAGCCGTGTTCAAGGCGTTTGACATCATCGTGCCGGGGCCGTACACCGTCCTGTTGGACGTGAATCGTCCCGGTGTTGCAGGCACAGCGTACATCCGCAGAGCGCGGATAGGCATAATTCAGGTAGATGCTCCGTAACGAGGTAGCTCAGCGTGTCGGTTACTTACCCTAATCCTTGGCCAGGGTCGCCAACACAGCCTGATCTCCATCAGTTGGAGAAGGACATTGCGGCTGACGCCACGCTTGCGCCTGTTTTTGGCAACTACGAAGGAGCCTACTGGGACGACGCAACGCCCGCCGTTCTCACGACGCAGTGGGCGGCGGCACTGACCGTAGGACCGATGGGGCAGCAGGCTGCGCTCACAGCGGTGATCGCGGCGCTGGCAACAGGCTACTCCGACGAAACACTTTTTGTAGCTGGCGAGAATTTGAACGCGGGAGAGTTCGTCAACATCTACGACAATGCAGGCGTCCGTTCCGTAAGGAAGGCCAACGCGGATACGGTAACGCCGGGCGAGCGTCCCGCAGACGGCTTCGTTCTTGACAGCGTTTTGATTGGCAGTCAGGTCAGAGTTCACTTTGAAGGACAGAATCCGTTGGTTGACGGCACCGCTCTTGTTCTAGCCGATGTTGGATCGGACATGTTTCTGTCCACGACGGCGGGCGCGGCGGTGACAGCGCCGGATACCAGCGCCGACAACATCATTCAGGTGTTGGGCAAATTGATTGACTTGGTTATTGCGGGCGGACGCGCTACGATAGAGTTCGCGCCAGCAAGACCTGCGTTGGTTGAGAGTTGAAAGGAGTTGACGTATGGCCGGTGACAAAACAAGATTTCTAACGATTGACCCCGCAAACGGTGGTCAGAAGTGGAGCACGCCGCGCACATCTAGCGTGAGCGCCAGTGCAGGCGAGGTCGTAGGACTAAATGCGAGCGGTCTGGTTGACGCATCGTTGCTTCCCGGCGGTGTTGAGACCGTTCAAGCTGTAGCTGTAGAGGATTTGCTCGCTGGAGATTTTGTCCACTTCTACGACAATGTAGGCACAAGAGAAGTTGAGAAGGCGGACGCTTCTGACCCGACTAAGCCGTGCAATGGTTACATCTTGGCCGCTGTTGCTGGTCCGGTTCCAGGGCCAGCCGGTACTGCGGATATCTACATAGACGGAGAGAACAGTAAGGCTGATGAGGCTGATCTGGATCAGTCGTTTGAAGGCAAGTACGTCTACTTGTATGGCGGTGGCGGTTTTGAAGGCAAAGGGACGACTGATGTTACGGAAGTTACTGCGTTGGGCACACCGTACCTTCTCCAGAAGGTAGGAATTCTGACGGACGCCTCTGGCTCACCTGCTAAGGTAGCGTTTCTCCCACAGGAGCCGATAGAAGTAGAGTAGCTTGTTATGGCTGACCGTTACATACTGCAAGACTTGTCGAACGGCGAGCAAAAAGCCCGCGAGGGGATAACAACCTACTCAGGCGCGGGTGACAACGGAAAGCTCGTCGCCCTCGATGCCAACGGATTACTGTCAGCCACACTCCTGCCGTCTCAAGCTACCGGTCCTCTTTTGGTTCCTATGTCTGAGGCGTTGACTCAGGGTCAGTGGGTCAACCTCTACAACAATGGCGGCGTTTTGAATGTCCGCAAAGCGGACTCGACTCTTTCTGGCGGGGTAGTCAAGCTGGCGCACGGCTTTGTTCTCGACACCCCGGTGTTCCCCGGCTCCGCCAATGTTTACACCTTTGGTCTGAATCCTTACGCCATTCACACTGGCGGTGGCTTTGCGGTTGCGGATCGAGGAAAGCTCCTCTGGCTTGCCGAAAGCGGGAACGCGGGCAAGTGCGATTACACACCGCCGGACAGCGACACGACGGGAAACAACGTCGCGGGCGTGACACACACGGCTGACTGCGTTGTTCAACCTGTCGGCCATATCTACGATGTCAACGCAGGCGCTGCTAAGGTGTTGTTCAACCAGTTTTCGTTCAAGGAGAAGCACTCCGTCTCCAACACCGCGTCTGTGCCCGTAGCTGGTGTAGGGTCTACCACGGCTGTGACGTTGAACATTACTCCTTACCTGACTGGAGAGTACACGATCATTGGGAACGGAGAAGTGCTAAGAACAGGAGGCACTGCCGCTCAAGTCCAGTTCTACGGTTACGAAGGAGCGACTATCCTTCATCGGATAGGAGCGCAAATCAACTTGACGAGCACTTTCTCGTTCGCCGTCAGGCGGTCATTGACGGCGGGCGTTGCCTATGCTTATACGCTTGTCATCACAGGAACGAACGTAGCCTCGGCAGGTACGATCACTCGCTCTAGTTTGATTGCTGAGAGGGTAGGATAATGGCAGGCGACCAATACGAACAAATCCAAACGACCCCGACTCCTGACCGCGTTGTGCAGACTGCCGTGGACGGTTCTACGACTCCGGGCACAGGGGACGCAGGTCGTCTGCTCGCTGCGGGCGCAGACGGGCGTCTTTCGCCGTCGTTAGTTCCTCCCGGCACTTCTGAGATTTCAGCGTACAACAACACAGGAGCGCCTATCGCGGCGGGCAGATACGTTTATCTGACGTACAACGTGGCACAGTCACGGGTCGAGATGCAGTATGCTACTGCGTCGAATGCCGCTGGAATAAAGATCGCGCACGGATTTGTCCTTGCCTCAGTACCCAGTGGTTCTACAGGGAAGGTCTACACGTCCGGTAGAAACACGCAGGTCTCAGGCTTTGCCAACACTGATGTGGGTGCTGATTTTTACCTCGCCGCATCTAATCCAGCCACAGGGATTCTGACTAAGACTTCGCCTACTAGCCCTAATTTGTCCCTGAATATCGGCGCGGGGGTAGACTGGACAGTCTCTGGAAGTCTGCTTTCGGTATCGTTCCAGCCTGACAGTGCCGGGTCGATATATACATCGCCACAGCTTTATTTTACATCCAGCGTAGGAGAGTCAAGCACGTCGTCAACGAGTTTTCAGACTAAGGCTCAACTGGATTTCACGCCCCCGTCTTCTGGCGACTACTTCGTATTCTGGTCCGCCGAGATAGCAGTGAACAGTTCATCCTCTTCCGGTGTCGGCTGGAGACTCTTAGAGAATAATACATCGTTTGAGGAAGCGCGTGGCGTAGAGGAGTTCGACTTCTCGCGGAGTAGCGACGGCAACGAAGGCTTTGTTCCAATCAGCGGAGTTTCTCTGAGACCCGGCATCTCTGCCGCGCAGAGCATGAGATTGCAGTACAAGTCATTAAGTGGCTCCTACACGGCGTACATACGCCGGGCTAGAATAATTGCCATGAGAGTAACACAGCTTTGACGGAGGGTTGAATGACTCAATACGATTATTCCAAAGCGCAAGAGCCTGACTTCTACAAGTTGAGACAGGATATAATCAACAGCGAACTCTTGAATATAGAGGATTACGCAGGATCATCTTGGTCTGACGACACTGAGATTCTCTCTGTCATGTTCTTGGTGGAGCTTACACAGGAGCAAGAGGCCGATCTTGATGGAATAGTCGCGGCACTTCCTTCAGGAGACTCCACGCCCAAGCCGGTTACTACGGTAGTCAACTGGAATATACCTAATGTAAACTCCAGTGCCGCTGTGTGGACTAAGATTGGCAGCTTCATTTACTGTCCTCACTGTTTCAAGCAAGTACCCAATAAGTGCGCGTTCATTAGCTGGGTTGATCCGAGTGTAGAAGGCAAGTTTCGTGTCTACGATGTCACGAACAATGCTGTAGTGTACTTGTCTGCCAAACTGAATAATGCAGACCCGGTGATGGCCGTCGGCGACCTGTCTAACATGCCGTCTGACATGTCCGTGTTCGAGTTTCAGGTCAAGCGGACGAGTGTTGCTGAAGGCAGAATCTTCGCAGACACAGTGAAATTGGTGATCATGGAATGAGCTGGGCAAAATACAGACTGTGGTGTGTGACAGAGGCCAAGATGGTTTACGTTTGGTCTCCTACCGTGCCCACCGTGTGCCCTAATAACGCGGCGCACACGATTGACGAAGACAGCATTACTCTACTAGAGTACGGAAAACACGCAGGAACATCGCAGGCTTTTGATGTTCACAGCGCCGCCATCGAATCGGATGTGTACCAGACCGTCTACACGATGACTTACAACGGCGGATTCGCAGATGGATGGCCGGTCAAGGCGAGTTTCTTGGTGAAGACCGCCAATGCTGCGGGCGACAATGGGTCAATCAGGATTCAGGACACCACGAACAACACCACGATCTGTGAGATCACCGGGATCAACAGCGTGGACTTTACCGAGGTAGTAACTGAGGCGATCAGTAATCTGGTTAATTCCGGGTCGGTTACGTGGGAAGTTCAGATCAAGACAGAGAGTGGCGAAGCAATCTGGCTTGACTCTTTTACACTTTCGTTCTGAGGAAGGATCACAATGGGCGACGCTACTCTCGATTCTACCGTTGTTCGGGCGTTGTCCAGCATAGGTAAAGTGCGTACTCGCTTCGAGGAACGCGCTTCGTCCGTCACCAAAGTCGAATCTCTTTGTTTCGGTCGTGGGCTGAGCGGTCGTTTGATTCACGCCAACTCTGACTACAGCATTTCGCTATTCTGGTTTGATCAGCGCGTAGCCTTGGAAGTGTGGCACACTCATCCCGAAAAATCGGAAGAAATAGTTCTGATCAGAGGTTCTATTAATGTTATACTGAAAGGAGAGGCGGCGCGGTGTGTTGTCGCGCCCCACGCGGTATTGATTCCTCCAAACGTAGAACATCGCATTGAAGCTGCTGAGACTGGAACAAAAGGCTGTTCTGTGCTCATCGTGGAGGAACCTTAAAATCGGCCATGAAGTCTTGGAGCAACATCTGTGGGAAACGATTTACCCGATGCGGGCGGCTTGATACAACACAACATCGAATTACTGCAACGCGACGTGAGTCGTCAGAATGATGAGCAGAAGGCTGCGCTTGTTACTCTGCGCGATGAGCTAGAAGCTCATATTGTTAAACAAGACGAGGACGAACGCGAGGCTATACGAGCGGATCAGGAGACGTGCGACGCCTTCAAACGAATCGGGGAGGCTCTGAACGATATTGGTGGAAAGGTCACGGTCTTCGAGACTCGTTTTGACAAAAAGCTGGACGCATTTCGAGCGGATATTGACACAAAGATAGACAGGATTTATTCGGCTATCAAAGAAGGAGAGCAGCGCAGTGAGGCTAGAGTCGCCGCGTGTCGGAGACAGCAGGACGAAGAGGTTCGCCGCGCCAGCGAAGACAGAATCGAGGTTGCCGTGGCAATCGCCGTTAAAGAGACGTTGCAGCAGACGGAAGAAAAAACGGCTAGGGCCGTCACTGCGCAGAAAAAGGTTTGTGATGATCTTAGCGCAGAGAAAAGCAGGCGGCTCGAAGATCGCTTTGTTGGTATTGAGAAGATTGTCGGCGAGGTACAAAAGAGCGTGGCTGATCTCAGAAATGAACTCTTCAAGTTGACCGTCAAGATTGCCGTGGTTTCCGCTGGCGTCGGCTTTGGCAGCGGCCTTCTTTTCATGGTGGCCAAAACTCTTGTGGAAAAGTACTTCACGAAGGGCGCGTCGTGAGGTATAGTGTAAGCGTCAGTTGCCTGTTTAGGAGGTCGCCAGATGGGTAATGTCATTCATTTCGAGCATCACGCAACAGGCCCTGCCGAGATTGACGTGGTGTTTGCTCCCAAGTCGGGGTCTTTTGCGCTCAGGAACGTTCTATACCAGGCGGACACGAACGACACGCCGGTTATCACGCTGTCTGTTCTTGTCCGTGGAGTAGAGATCGTCATTGAAACGACTGGCGCGACACAATACTACGCCTTTCCCAACGCAGCCAATCCGCAGCCAATTTACCTCGAAGCCGGATCAAAAATCCGCTTCAAGACGACTGGGATCGTCAACGATCCCCACCATGTCATTATGACATTTACCGAGGAAACGTAGCCGATGGGCGGAGCACAGACTCTGTTGAAGCTCAGGGACGAGATTCCTGAGCAGGCAGCCATTCTGAAAGTAACCCAGCTAGGGGTACCGGTATCCACATTCCCTCAGAGGGAATTGGCTTACCACGACAACGGCGAAAACGGGGGCGGGTCCAAGCAGCTTGAAGACCCTTTTGAAGTTCAGGCCAAAGGTCAGTACGTCGTCCCCAAGTACGACCCCGCTGTGTGGGCGCAAATTCCAGAAGTAAGCACGCGGTTACGCCGTTGCATTTCTACGTACGCCAGGAATACGGTAGGCTTGGGTTGGTACATCGAACCGGCTCCCGTCCACCCGAGTATTCGTCGGAAGATGGCCGTTTCCGGCAGCGGGCCGTTCTTGCCCCCTGACATTCCGGATGAGTTGCGGGAAAAGATCGTTATGCAGACGGAGAAACTCCGTCTCATTCTGGAACGGCCTAACGAAGAGATGGACTTTACGTCCGTCATGTATCGGGTCAAGTTCGACGAAGAGGCGATGGGCGACGGTTACATCGAGGTTACTCGAAATCGTTCCGGGGAAATCAGTAACATCTACCACGCGCCCACCGTCAGTATGCGGCGGAGACGGCTTCGGGACGATAGAACCGGGCAAACTAGAGTAGAAGGCTTTGTTCAGATTCGCGGCAACAAAAAGCGGTACTTCAAGGCGTTCGGCGACAAGCGTACGATGGACGCTATCACCGGAGAATACGCTGAGAATGTGCCGTTGGAGCGGCAGGCTACGGAAATCCTGCGCATTTGGCTCTATTCTCCCGCATCGTCTTTCTACGGTGTTCCTCGCTACGTCTCTGCGGCTCCGGCCATCTCTGGCAGTCGAATGGCGGGCATTTGGAACGTCAAATTCTTCGAGAACGACGCTGTTCCTAGACTGGCCGTCCTCGTTTCCGGCGGCAAGCTGGATTCCAAATCTATCCAGCAGATAGAGGAGTTCTTGAAGGCCAAGTTGCAGGGCTTGGAGAACTCTCACCGCGTTCTGGTTCTGCAGACCGAAGTGACCCGTGTAGGTTTTGCGAAGGAAGAATCGGCCAAGATCGAGCTACAGCCCATCACGGTTGGGAGTGCCGAGGACGCCAGTTTCCTCAAGTACCGCGAGGCGAACGACGAAGAAATCCGCCAGGCATTCGGAATCGCTCGTATCTTTTTCACGTCTGAAAACGTCAACAAGTCGGCGGCGTACGCAAGCCGCGAATTGACCAACGACCAAGAATTTGAACCTGAGCGGCTCGAAATCGAGCACATGCTCAATCAGTTCTTGGTGAAGGATATTCTTGGTGCTGACGCTGTTGTTATCCTGCGTTTTGAGCGGTTACAGATTACGGACCCGTCGGAACGCGCTAGAGTAGATGAGATGTACTCTAAGATGTGCGCGATTACGCCCAACGAAATCCGCGACGCGCTCGGCAAGCCTCGTTTCCCAAAGGAATTCCAGTTTGCCGACAAGCCGCGTGATATTGCTTTGGCGGAAATGAAGGCGGGCGCAGCCCTTCTTATCCAGAAGCAAGGACAAGAGGGTATGATGCAGTTGATGCAGATGCAACAGCAACAACAAGGCGGTCAAGGTGGTCAAGGTGGTCAAGGTGGACAAGGCGGTCAACAGCAGGATGATGACAGAGAGAAGCCAAGCGGTAAAAAGCCGCCAGCGTTGCCAAGCGGCCCCAAGCGTGTTACTGACGACGTAAAGGGGCACAAGGCTATCTCGCTGAAATCGACAGAAAATTCTTCTAAAGAAAATGTTGACAAGCTAATTTCGATTGCTCTAGCATCAATACAGGCAACAACGGAAAGCGCTATGAAGGCGCTCCTGATGAGTATGGATTCTAGTGCTCGTCAGCTTCAACCGCAGGCCGTTGATGTGGAGGAAGTGGAGAAATGACAGGTGTAGCCGCTGACCCGATTCGGAAGGCCGCTCCCTTTGATTTTGACATAACCATCAACAAAGGCTATGTCGACGAAAAAGGGAAGATGCACGTCAGTGCCATAGCCTCCGACGATAGCGTTGATCTTCAACGCGACAGAATGACGGATCGCGCCCTCACTTCAATGGCCAAACAGGTCGAGCGAGGGCTTCCTTTGTACGAGACGCACGGAAGCGTATTCGGCATAGGAGTAACCAAGAAGGGCAACGTCGTAAAGACGAATAACGGATATGGCCTAGAGGTTGATATCGAACTCGACGGTGAATATCCGCAGGCTCGTCGGCTTTTCCAAGAGGTGCAGGGCGGTAAGTGCCAGAAGCAGCTTTCCGTCGGCGGAGAATTGAACTTTGACGTTCATCCTTTCCGCGTTATGCGCACGGAAAAAGGCTTGATCCGCGAGATTGACGACGTGAACTTGGATCACATCTGCACTACCAGGCCAGGAAAAGCGGCCAATCCGGGCACGGGCTTCGTCGGCGCAATGATGAAGTCGCTCGATTTCGCCGTTGAGAAAGGCATGATTCCTGTGACAGAGCCGACGAAGGAAGAGGCCGAGATTCTGGCGAAGGACGCTCAGACCGGAGCTTCTTTCTTGTCTAATCTGGGCAAGATTGCTCGTTCTATGGGCTTCGTGCCGCAAACGACTCCTGCCACAGGATCGGAAGAAGTCAAGAAGGAAAAGCCGGAAAAGCGCGGCGGCGAGCGTACCAAAGGGCGCACGCGGCCAAAGCCGATCTTTGACGCTAACGACAAGAACGTCAAGGATAACAAGGATCATTTCCCAATTCCGGACTTGGCCCACGCAAGAAACGCGCTTGCTCGCGTAATGCAGTACAGCGCCGTTCCGCCGTGGTACACCGGCAGCCTCGAAGCCTTGAGGAACAAGGTTCGCAGCGCGGTCAATGCCAAGTTCCCCGGCCTTAAGTCCCGCAAGGAAAAACGTGAAAAAGCTCTGGAAGATATTCCTGAGCTTATCAAAGCCATCGACGATCAGTTGACGGCGGCCTACCCCGACACTCTTGACGAAGAGGATGACATGAAGAAACAGATTGAGATGCCACTGGCCTCCGATGCTGGGGCCGAAGGCGGTTTGCCGGAGGAAGAACTGCTGAACGTCCCCATGACGCCTGCTATCCCTTCCGAAAAGAGCGAAGACGACGATAGCAGCGATTCATCCAGTTCTTCGAGCAGTTCGAGCGATTCGAGCAGTTCGGACAGTTCCTCAAGCAGTTCCGACAGTTCTTCCAGCAGTTCGGACAGCGACAGCGAGAGCGAAGACAGCGGCGAGAAGCTTCCGCCGCTCCCGCCGCCTCCTCCGCCTCCGCCCCCGCCGCTGCCTATGGGCGATGATGTTGGCGAAGGCACCGATCTGTTGGAAGAAGAAGGCAAAGCGTGCAAAGCGGGTCCAGCCGAGGACGAGACGCCTCCTCTTGGCGTACCCGACAGCGGTTCTACCCCCGGAGCCAAGAAGCCGGGTCCGCCGTTTGGCAATAAGAAACCCGGACCCCCGCCTCTCGCAGGAAAGAAACCCGGACCCCCGCCTCCCGCAGGAAAGAAACCCATGATGCCTACTGACGCAAAGAAACCCGAAACGCCGATGGCTGGCAAGAAACCGGCTCCTGCCGGAAAGAAGCCGCCTCTTCCGCCTATCCCTGAGCCGGAATTGAAGACGGCGTCGTTGCTCGGAGATATCGCCAGCTTGGAGAAGAAGCTCCAAGAGTCCGTCGGACAGACTGGCGAAGACATTACATCGAGACCCGAAATCAACGCGGCTCTGGACGCTGTTAGGAAAGCGCTGGAGAAAGAAGCGTCTTCTCGCGGTCTGCAAGCGGAGCAGTGGAAGGACAACGAAGTTGCCGCTCCACGCGATCTGAGTGCCGGAAAAGGTCTACCGACCGAGTTCCCCGGAAAGGGATCGGACGCTGACATTGCCGGATCGTCTGTCTCGGACACGCGGAAACTGCCCACGTACGCAGAAGGTCAAGAGAAGACCACGAAAGCTCCGGACACTGGCAAGGACTACATGAAGATCATTGAGCTTGCCCTGCGGCAGGCCAAAGAGCTTCAGTCTGACCAGAAGAACGCAGCGTTCGGAAAGAGCCTCGAAGCCGCCGCCCAGCAGACTGTTGCGGCGCAGACCGAGATGCTGTCGAAGACCATCGAAAGGGCCATGAAGCCGTTCCATCAGGAATTTACGGACCTCGCGGCCAAGCTCGATGACGTTCAGAAGCGTCTCAACAGCGTTGAGAAGACCAGCCAGCCGTCTCAAAGCGGCCCGGATGCTACTCTCAACGAGGGCGACGAGATTGTAGAGAAGACGCAGCAGACAGGTGGCGGTTTCTGGGGCGGCATCATCCGCAAGTCCGCTCAGAGCGCCTTGGCACAGTATCCCGCTCCGAGAAAGTAGAAATCTCTCGGTGGCCTTTGTGACTGACGCATTTTTGCGTGTGGAGTAAGAAACAATGATGGGAAATCAGGAAACGATTGAAAAATCCATCCAGACTGGTGACATGATCACGGGTGGTCTGCTGAACCCCGCTCAGCAGCAACAGTTCATCGTACTCGTGAAGCGGTTTTCCGTGCTGCTTCCGATGGTTCGCTTCATCAGAATGCCGCGTCCGTTGATGGACGTTGACAAGATGTGGGTTGGCGAGCCGATTACGGAATCGGTTGACGAAGCCACCGACACCGGCAATCTGGCCCGCGCCAAGTTCCAACGCTTCCAGTTGACTGCGCAGAAGCTGCGTAGCGCGTGGAACATCACGACTGAAGTTCTGCAGGGCAACATCGAGCAGAACGATTTCGAGGTCACGGTCATGAATGCGATGATCGAGCGTATCGCAACCGACCTCGAAGACCTGGCCATCAACGGCGACACGACCTACGCAGGCACCGAGCCTCGCGGCAGGCTGCTCCGCCGGTTGGACGGCTGGAACGTGCAGACCAACGACGGTGCGCATCTGGTCGACGCGCAAGGCTCGTCCATCCAGAAGGGTCTGTTCGCGCTCGCTCTGCGCAGGATGCCGAAGCAGTACAAGCACGATCCGCAACTCAAGTGGCTCGTCTCCGACGCCATCGCAGTTGACTGGATCGACGTCGTAGCCGACCGTGGCACGATTCTCGGCGACGCCGCCCTCCAAGGCGCGGAAATGGCTCCGTTGGGTCGTCCGATGGTGCGTGTGCCGCTGATTGAGGACGAAGAACCTATCACCGTCCAGACAGCCGTTCCGGCTGAGTTGGTCGGCGTGGAGTTCCGCCCGTTCACGATCACGTCGGCAAACGACACCCTCATCCTGAACCTTGACGCCGTTGGTAACGTGACCATCACGCTGCCGCACGGCGAAATCGAGGCTACGAGAGTCGCCTACGCAATCAACCAGGCCATCTCGACGAACGGCGCGTACATCGCCACGGGCCGCGACTACAGTAACGTAGCCCGCGACGACCGTATGGGTCGTGTCCGTCTGGAATCCCCGGTGGTAGGCGGCGCGTCCAGCATCGCCATTCAGCCGGTCGCCGTAGCCTCACAGGCATACACGACCCTCGGCTTGATTCCGGGCGTCCCGGTCGGACCGTTCTGGCCCGCCGCCGCAGTCACCATCACCGGTGCTGCCGCTGGCCCGAACGTAGTACCCGAAGGCTCGTTCATGTGGCTCGTGAACCCGCGCAACTTCGTGTGGGGCATTCTGGACGGAACCAGAATCTTCACCGAGTTCAACAAGAACACAGACCAAATCGAAACCATCGTGTACAACCAGGTGGATGCGAAGGTTGAAAACGTTGACGCTGTTGTGAAGGTCATCAACATCCGTCGGCGTGATCTGGTTCTGTAAGCCACAGAACGCCAGCAAAAAGCAAAAGGGCCGCTTTCGAGCGGCCCTTTTTGTTTGATTGAACTCCGGCTGTCCGCTAGAATGCCCAAACGTTGACGCCGTCGTCAAGGAGACATAACCAAGATGATATACGACTGTGTAATGCTTGGCCACGAGCGCGAGCTAGTCCTGCTCGATATTCGCCTTCACGAACTCAGCGATCTAGTCGACCGCTTCGTAGTCGTCGAGGCCGACAAAACGTTTCCGGGGGAGCCTAAACCGTGGGTTCTGGAGCCTGTAATGGATCGCTTTGCGGAGTTCGCCGACAGGATCGAATATCTCAAGATCACAATGCCAAATAACAGCGCGTGGGGGCGTCAGCGGCATCAGCGCAATGCCTGTGTGAGGAATGTCAAGATGGAGCCTGACGCGCTGGTGCTTATCTCGGATATTGACGAAATCCCGCGCTCAACCGACATAGCTGGCGTGGAGCCTCCGTTTTTCTGCGTTCACAAACTTTATTGCTACCGTCTTAACATTCAACGCTACAAACCGAGCGATAGATCAGGGGGTACAGTCGGCGTGCGCCGCAACACAATCGAGACGGCGGACAAATCGCGCTGGACGTTGCTCCGCGAGTCGGCAGGCGAGAGACTGAGCTATTGTGGCTGGCACTGGAGCTATCTTGGCACGGCTTCGCAGATCGCAGACAAAATCCGTATGTTATCTCAGACTAGCTGCAACAAGCCGGAATGGACGGCGCAGGAGCATATCGAAAACGCAATCAGGAGAGGCACAGACATCTACGATAAGGACACCCACGGATACAAGGTAGTGCCGGTGGACGAAACCTACCCGAAATACGTCCTAGACAATCTGGACAAGTTCGCGCCGCTTATTGCGGAAATGCCCACGGACACAGACGCCGCTGCACAGGACTTACAAATCTCACAAAAAATCTCTTGAAGCCTCTTGACAACGCTACTCCGGACGATTAGACTATGTTTAATAGCATAGCACCGGTTCCCGGCTGGTGCGGTTCGAGGTGGCTCTGACGACAGCCTCCAACGGAGTCACCGGTAAGATTAGGGGCGGCCATTATTGTGGCCGCCCCTTCTTTTTGGTTGCTCTGCGGGGATAGAGGGCTTATCATACACTTATTGGAGGAAAAGGATGTCCCGCTGGTTTGTGATGCAACAACGAGGTCGCAAAGCCGTAACCACGCCTTCCGGCAACTTCTACTTTTTTGAAGCAGGAGTGCTTGACCCTAGCACGGGAATGCGGTCGGGGGGCGTGCCTACGGAGGTGGCCGATGAGGATGGAGATTACTTCCTGTTCCAAGGGAACACGGACAGTGGCGTTTATCTCTATCGGGAATCGGACGCTAATGGCAACTTGATTGGCCCGTTTCCTCCAATAGAACCCCGCTCCGGGCAGACTTTGGCAGAAGCTTCGGAGCAGGGTAAGGTTTCTTTGTGGGATACGCGAAAAGCGCCGTCTGACAAGGGGTTGCCACCGGCAAAGATTTGGCGTGTGGTTAGTGAAGACATGGCTGATCCTGTGATGTTCTACCATTTCGCCAGAACCCGACGCCAGAGGAGTGTCTAAAATGCCCGATCAAATCTTCAAGCCAGATTCGGGTGATTTTTCTTACATCACGCTGGACGAACTCCGCGCCGAGGACATCTCCGAAGAATACATCGATGACGACCGCGCAAGGGCGTTCATCCGGCGCATGAGTCAGTGGATCAATCTTCTCACGCGCCAGTGGTTTATGCCCGTTCGCCTGAACGAGCGGCTGGACGCGCACGGATCGTCGGTTGTGGCGGCCCCGTACTTCATCCCTATCCTTCGTCTGGACGCCGTAAAGATCGCCAAGCCTGGCTTGGTCTTGATGACTCTTCCTAGCATTTCTTGGGAGCGGATGGATCGTTATGTCCGGATGCTGGACTACCGCGCTTATCTGCCTTCGCAGCCGCGTTTCGTGGAGCTTGATGGTGTTTTTGGATGGCTTGAAGACGACTACTACAAAGAGGAAATGTTGTTGACCGCCGCTGTACCTAAAGGCTCGATTCACATTCCGGTCAACACGATTCCCGAAACGATTGAGGTCGGCGACGTAATCCTTATCGGTGATACGCCGTGGCCTTACTCTGTCCCCCGCGAAATCAAAGCCATAGACACTGCTTTGAGCCGCTTTCTTGTTGAGCCGACTTCTGTTTCGATCACGCAGAACAGCAAAGTCACTCGTTTCGGTCGTATTCCGTTCCTCATCAAGCGAGCCACCATCCTGCTCATTCTGGACAAAGGCGAGCAGATGGGCTGGGCAGACGTTGAATGTCCGCCGTGGTTTACAAAGCGGTTGACAAACGAGAGTGTAGAAGGTTATTCTTATGGGTTAACGAAGCTGCCCGTGGACTACGGTCCCGGCGGCGGCGAATTCACTACCGGCAATCCGGAAGTGGACGACATTTTGCAGCAGTACAGTAGTAACAGACTCTACATCGGAGTCGTTTAGCAGGAGGATTGACAATGGCTTTCACCTCTGGTCCCCGCGATGCCGCGATTTCTGGCCGTGTTCTCATGATCAGTCCGGACACTCAGGCCAAGCTGTTGGCTAGGGAACAGCTAACAACGATCATGACCAACTACGAGGCGATTCAGAATCAGGTCGCCCGCCAGGTAGGTCAGGCTCGTTGGGCGGCGTACTTCTACGGAACGTTCGGCCCGCAGTCGTTCTAACGCCTACTCCCTGAATAGCGATGCACTGTGAGTCACGCATCAATACTACCAGTACGCATGAACTGGTGTACCTTCGAGCTATCTGTGCTCGAAAATACACCTATGGACCCTGATTTCCGCGAAGCCGAGTCTTACCGAAAGTACTCGACGCGGAAGGTCAAGGGTCAGTTGGTAGGTGCGCGTGATTTCAACGGTACGCAGCGAACCTCAACCGGCGATGCCCTTCCTTCGAGGGGCACCGCCGTGTTTCGCTATAACGAGTTGCGGGCTGCCGGATACACCAACGGAGAGGGGCCTAAGAAAGGCGATCTCATCGTAAAGATGTTCGTCGATGGTCCTAATCCGCGATGTCCGTCCAAAGGGCGCACGCAATACGAGACGCTGTTCCGGATCATACAGGCCGCGCCTTTCTCGCCTCTCCGCAGGCAGTTCTTGATGTGGAAGATTGAGTTCGAGCAAGACCGCAAAGTCAGGGAGTCTGTCTGATGTCGTTCGAGTCGGAGCTAGAAGGTTTCGAACAAGACTTTCAGTTAGTCATCTCCGAGGCGGCACCCTACGTAAACGCTCAGGCGGCGCTGCCGAAGGTGGCCAATGCCATAATGCGCGAGATGACCAGCGGCTCTGCGTTCAACGCCGTCAAGGTGCTGCACGTCATCGGAGCCATACGGGAAGTCACCGGCGAAGAATTGGTTTCGTCGCTGCGCGTTATGGAGTCTGACGAAGACGACAAAAAGTACATTGGCGTAGAAGGCGACGACGACGTTGTTACGGCTTTCGAGGCGTTGGTCAAGGGCGTTGTCGTCGGCGTTACGCCTGAACTGCGGGAGTGGTTTTCGCAAGCGGGTAGGCCGCCGCCGGAAACTACAACAGAGGTTGTGATTCAGCCGATTTTCTTTGGCGGAGTTGGTTGATGGCCTACGGCTTGCACTTGTTCGATCACCCCTCGCGGTTCGTATTTGAAGACGACCTAAAAGCCTTCGTTGATTCGGCTTGGCGGCTCAAACTGAGACGGTTGAATGCTGCGCAGACACAGTACGACCCGTTTGGCCGCTATTACGAAACGACAGTGATTCTCCCAAACTGGAAGCCGCAAGCGCTTCGCGGTCTTTTCGGCTTTTATCCTATGGAGATTACGTGGGGCGGTGTAGGGCCGTCTGCCAATGTCAGCCCGTCCTACTTCGGTTACGGAGCTTTCGCCAACGGTGCGCCTCTCGTTGAACCCACATTGGTTCCTTACGGTCATGGAACCGGGCTTCATCCGTTAGGGCCGGATCATCACTACCCAGACGTTTTCGGTTTCGGATTCCGTGTCGGCGACGGGCGCATGAAGTCGTACGAGTACGGCGGTTCGGTAACTTACAGGCTCTCCCCCGACGACGGAGCCACGTGGCTCGTTTGGGATACCGGCGCGTGGCAAGAGGCCGTAGGGCCATTGGCTACGCGCTGGAACACGGTTTTCGAGGCGGATGAAGGCTTTAACGTATTCCCGTTCAACCGAAGTGATCCGCAGATTCGCCTAGCCGTAAAGCTTACTCCTTCGACGGACGGACAAAGGACGCCGGGTTTGCAGGGCGTTCTCTACTTTGTGGACTATCGTTACAATCACAACGAGGATATGTTCAGGAGCGTAAAACGCTATCTCGATGGTATTTTGGCTGTAAGTACGAAATGGACAGACCCCTCCGCCAACGGTGTTACGACCTTTCAGGTTGATCACAACTGGGATCATCTGACATCTCCGGTTGAAGTATTCAACCTGACCGATGATCCGACGATGACAACGAACTTGTACAGCGCTCTTACAGGGGACGGGAGAGGAATCATCCTTTCGTCGCCGCAAACAGGCGTTTTGAGCGCGGAGCTTTTTGCCGTACCGCGGGTTTTCATCACCGCAGAAGAAATTTTTTACAACACCAACAACCCGTCTGTCGTAGCGTTCATCCCAACCGCCACGGAAGAGAGGGAACTGCGGCAAGGCCACCTTTTGAACGAAATATCCAACGGGCGTCGCGTAGCCAGGGCAACCTATCATCAAACGTACCATCGATCCACCATCCGCCTGACCAGTTTCTCGAACAAGCACCACGAAGCCGTGGCCATGAATGACGCCCTAGAACGCGCCCTGACGCAGTACCGCGATCTGACCTCGTTGGCCCTAGACACGGTTTTCGCAATCGTAGGGGCATCGCCGATGGACGACTTAAACCGTGTAGGAACGGCCTTGTATGCCAAGAATTTCCAGATAGAAGTCGTCGCAAGAACGTTCCTTCGCCCCGATTTTGCGATTGACATTCCATTCGTCGAAGAGTTTAATGTGATGTTGAGACCAGTGAGTGCCCCACGCCAGTCGGTGTGGTCGGAGTCATAGACGGTCCACCTGTGGAGGATCGAGCGTGCAACAGCATAGGTATCTGCGATCTACGAATCGGTCTCTTCTTTGTGTCGAATTGCCCGCCCTCAGTCGTAAAGGTAAGCCTCGTAGCACCTTCTTCAAGCCCGGCGAAACCAAAAAACTTCATGTGGCTGATGTTCAGTCGAAGTTTGTCGCCCGGTTGATCAAAAAGCACATTTTGGTCGACGTTACTACGATGCAGGTCAGGGCGCAGCGCAAAGTGGACGCGAAGAAAGCGGCAGTAAGAGCCGCCCAAGCAAAGCCTGTGGCGCAATCCCAGCAAAAGGCGGAGGATTAACCCGCCCAAGCAAGCGAGTAGGAGATAACAGATGTCGCCACTTCCGGCCATCGAGACGTTACACCCAGACGTTTTCGTCATTGAAGAACGCGGAGTCCCGCGTCTCGCTGGAGTAAGCGCCAACGTTGCGGGCTTCATCGGTATTGCCGAGAAGGGGCCGCTTGACCGCGCTGTTGTGGTCACGAACACCGAAGACTTCAACAGCCGCTTTGGAGGCCGCTATTCGGGCAGCTTCCTTCAACCTTCGGTTAGGGCCTTCTTCGAGAACGGCGGGCGGATTGCCTACGTCGTTCGCGTTTTGAATCAACGCGATACCGTGCTGCAGAAAGCCACGGGGATGCTGGGCGAGACCGCGTTCCAGGACACTCCCGCTGAGATTGTCGGAGGCTCAGGCCCCTTCAATCTCGACAACGGCGACAGCTTCAACGTTACGTCCGACACGGGCGGCCCGCTGCCAATTACGTTCACCGCTACACCGGCGACGCATACCGGCGCACCGGTTCTGTTCCCGCTGGCGGCCACGGCTGGTTTCTACTTCACGGTACAGACGGATAGTGAGGCGGACGTTCAAACCATTACGCTGAGCGGTGGCGGCGGCGGCACGTACGCCGACCAGAACGAGCTTCTCGCCGACGTAAACGGTCAGCTTCACGGTGGCGTAATGACAGCCACGCTGGTAGCCCCGCTTACTTACACCCTTACCATTACGTCCGATACTGAAGGGTTGTCCTCCAGCCTGATCCTCACGGCTGGCGCAGGCCCCTTGAACGCGCTGGTTCCTCTCCTGCTGACCGCCGGAACGTACAGCGGCGGTGGAAACGTTCAGAACATCGACAGCGTATCGTCCACGGAATTGAACACGATCATGAGCGCCGTTCTTGAGCCTGCTACCGCCGATGTGGACGCGCTGGGCGCGGCTGTTCGCGTTCGTTCGATCACGTCGGGTGTAGCTGGAACACTCGTTATCGCCGACTTAGTTGGAACGCCTGCTGCAACGATAGGCATCGACACGGCGGGCATAACGGGTTCGACGGACGGCCAAGAGGATACGCTGAAGATTGACGCCATCAGCGAAGGCTTCTGGGGCAACAGTCTGTCCATAACGACCCAGAAGCTCCAAACGACTGTCAACGAGCTTGCGCCGGTTGCTCCGGGTCCGGGCGCGGTCGTTGTCCTCACGGTGTCGAACATCAATGGCATCCAGATCGGCGACGTAATCGTTGTTGAGGACGCTGTGGCTCCGGGACAGACATTCGTAGGCATCTGTACGGATGTTAACGTTGCAACGTTCCAGATCACGCTGCATTCCGGCGACAACACAAACCCCGGCAACCCCAATACCATCGCGGCAGACGCGATCATTCGCAGCGCCTCCTACCACAGAATGTCCACGGTCAGCACGGCTCCTCTCGCCAACGGCGACACCGAACTGACGGTCAGTTCAACTTACGCCGCGAGAGTAGGTCAAGTCGTTACAATCGAGGACGGCACAACGCTCGCCACGGTAGTTGTTACCGCCGTAGAGCCGGGCAAGATCAAGTTCGCTGCGGTAGTGTTGTCGTCCACGATTCTGACGGGCGCGAACGTCGTAAGCCAAGAGTTCAGTATGCAAATCTACGAAAAGAGCCAGTTGGCCGAGTCTTTCGTAGGTTTGGCGATGCCTAACGCCGTTGTGACCAACGAAGACGACGACATTGCGATTCGCCTTTCCGGCGACAGCAACGAGAGCTACTTCATCACGGCGACGGATCAAGGCGCGTCCCCCGCGCTCGCGGGCGCATACTGGCAACTGATTCCGTACCCGGTCGTAAATGTGTCGCTGGCCTTCGGCCATGACGGATCGACTCTTGTGGCCCAGGACTACCTAGGTTACGAAGGCCCGATTCCGCCCAAGAGCGGCGTTTACCTCTTCGAGGACGTTCCAACCCTCAATTTCGTGGCCATTCCGGGCGTAACCGACGTAGGTGTTCAGGTGGGTCTCGGCGGCTGGTGCGAGAACAACGGCTTCATCGACTGCTTGCTGGACGCTCCTTACTCCGCGCAGTACGACGAGCCGCAGGAAATCCTTTACTACCGCCAGTACACGCTCAATCTGGACACGAGCCACGCGGCCTTCTACTACCCTTGGTTGGCCATCGTTGACGATTTCAACCCGGATCGGCGCGAATACTTCCCGCCGAGCGGTTACATGGCCGGTCAATGGGCAGCCGTAGGCGCTGTGCGAGGCGTACACGTCTCTCCGGCGAACATTCCGATCAACGGCATCGTAGATGTCCAATACCGCGTGAACGACCGCGAGCACGACCTCCTGCACCCCGCAGGAATCAACGTAATCCGGTTCTTCCCCGGCCAGGGCATCCGCTGCATGGGCGCTCGGACAATGACGAGCGTTCAGGACGGATTCCACTACATCTCCATCCGCAGGACGGTCAACTTCGTCAAGGCGTCCTTGAAGGAAGGAATGCGCTGGGTCATCTACGAGCCTAACGATCAACGGCTGTGGGGACAGATAAACGCCGTCGTAGGCGAGTTCCTGTCCTCGATGTGGGCGCGTGGAATGCTCTATCCGCCCACGGACGAATCCCGCGCCTACTTCGTCAAGTGCGACGAGGAAACGAACCCGGATTCCGAACGTCGCGCCGGGCGCGTGTTCTGCGAAGTTGGAATCAACCCGCAGTACCCTGCAGAGTTCGTTATCTTCAGGGTCGGCCTTTGGAGTGGCGGGACGACGATCAGCGAAGAAATCAGCCGCAGAGGCTAGAACTCTCAGGAGCAGGAAGCTCAAGGAGGCTTGTCGGAGACGGCAAGCCTCCTTTCTTGTACCCTTGGTTGCGCCAAAATTCTCGAATCAGGGTCTTTCTTTCTTGAAAACACTTGTGCTATAATCATCGCAGAAGCACGCGCCCAGCCTTTGTGGCGCGGCTTGATCGTGGAGTTGCCGCGCCAGCCTGTGGCTGGCGTTCGTTACGCCGCCCGGTTCGGTTGACGCGCCACTCCAAGCGCTTTGTAAGTGCGGATTGGTTTAGATGGCGACCATTCAACTAGGCCCCGAAGACCCTACCGTAGGCTTCAAGTTTACTGTGAACTTTGATGGAGTGGATTCGGTAGGTTTCTCGAAAATATCCGGCCTAAGAGCCTCCATAACCCCCCTTGTTTGGACCGAATGCACGGAGCTTCTCTCTCCACGAAAATTGCCGGACGTGGCCGATTTTGGACCTGTTGTCTTTGAGCGGGGCGTGACCGAAAATAGCCTTTTGTTTGCGAAGATGCGCCAACTTTTCGCTCTGGGGCGAAAAGGAGGGTTTGGCCCTTACACTGGCTTCAAGAAGGTTAATATTCACCTTCCTGCGCCTAAGTTTTACAAGGGTGGTTTTGTTGGTGCCGTTGGTATGCAAGACCCTGCAGGCTTAGGCGCTACTGGCTTAGAGGCTGCGTGGCCGATGCACGGCTTCGTACTACATTATGCTTGGCCTATTGGTCTGGAGGCTGATACACTAGACGCAGAATCCAGTAAGATTCTGATTCACAAGCTTACTGTGGCGTGTGAAGGCATCTCGTTCATCTGAGGAATGACGATGGGATTCTTCGACAACATCTTTTCAAGAGCCAGCACGGGAACGATAAGCTCGGAGTTGAACGAGCCGCTGCGCAATTTTCGTTACCACGTCTCCGTTGCTGGTTTGTTGAGCGAGGCCGGATTCACGAAAGTGTCCGGCATCGAAGAAGAGTCCAACGTCATAGAGTACCGCGAGGGCAACTACAAATGGGGCGTCACGCCCAAGAAGTCGCCCGGTCTCATAAAGTACTCTCCCGTCGTGCTCGAAAGCGGATTTTCTGAAAACACGACGCTCGAACGGTGGCGTATGCAAGTCGGCGGAACCGCTGGCGGAAGGCGTGTTGAAGACGGTTTGGCCCCGCTGAAGCACAGCCAGGCTCCGTACAAACGAACCGTGACCATTTCGATTCTGGGCAAGGGCGATCCGGCCTTCGTCTCTCGCAAGTGTTATTTGTATCGCGCTTGGCCCGCCAAGCTCGCTGTAACACCGCTCGAAGGCATGGGCAACGCCGTCATCATAGAGTCAATGACTCTTGTTCACGAAGGACTCGCATGGGGCGAGCCTTCCAGTTGGATGGAAAAGGTCGCCGACAGGTTCAAGTCCGCGATGCGCCAGAGCATCGCGGATGCAGGCGACAACTTGGACATTACAGGGCCATTCAGGCTTGATTAAAGGAGGTTTGTCATGGCAATTCCCGTAGAAATAGGGCCTGCCGATCCGATCCGAAACTTCAGGTACGCTGTCACAATAGACTCGGTTAACGGTTACGCTACCGGGGCGGTTTGTGGTTTCATGAAGGTTAGCGGCCTGAAACAGGCCGTAGCCGAGATTGATTACCGCGAGGGTAATTACAAGTTCGGCGTCACCGTCAAGAAAACTCCGGGTCTCGTGAAGTACGATGACGTGGCGTTTTCGCGTGGATGGTCTCCCGACAGTCAAGAGTTGCTTAAGTGGACCCAAAACATTGCTGGCGTGCCTGCTAACGACATTGTTACACAAGCTACGCTGGATGGCCAAGAGGGTTCTTCTGACGCGGGATACAAAGGCACAATCAGGATAGACGTTTACGATAAGGGAGATGTCAGCAGCGGCGAGGTGTCGCCGAGGATCGCTAGGACGGTTACGCTTTTGCGTGCGTGGCCGAAAGAAATAAGCACCAACGAACTCAACGCGGCGGGCAACGAAGTCTGGATTCAGAACCTCGTTGTTGCGCACGAGGGCATTCATTGGGGAAAGAAGTTGGGCTAATGCTGCTGCGCCGCGTTGTGTTCTTCTTCCAATGGTCTGTGACCAAGGAGGTTTGTGATGGAGTCGTTGATTCAACCAGTGGGAGTTGTACTCCCGGCAGGCGTAATGGACGGCGATAAGGTCGTAACGACCGCCGACATCATCCCGATGACGGGAATGACCCGGAAAGACATCGCTAGGGCGGACGTTCGCAGGGACGCCACGAGGGTAACAGACGTTATCCTTCAAAGCTGCGTGAAGGCTCTCGGCAGCGTCAAGATTGACCGCCGAACTTTCACGGAGATGCTTCTTGGCGACAGGGAGTTTCTCTTGCTCCAGATCAGGAAGATATCGAAGGGCGACGACGTTCGCTTCTCGATGTCTTGCGGCACTTGCGAAGAGCCGTTCCACGGCACGTTCAGCATCACCAACGACGTGCCGGTCTACCCGATGCCCAAGGATGTTGAAGTCGTTCAGGACGGTCAAGGACGGCCTCAGCGCGTGTTTAAGGTTCAGTCGGAGGAATACGGTGTCGAAGCCGTGTTTCGTTTCCCCACGGGCGCGGATCAAGCCGTAATCGCCAAATCCATGCGGGCCAACCCCGTGGCCAGCGTTTACACGCTGCTTGGGCGTTGTTTGATCTCTTTCAACGGCGCTTCTCAGATGGAGGTTGAAGCCAATCTCTTTGAGAACCTGCCGCTGCCCGCTCTTGATTTCATCCAGAGCGAGTTCTACTCGCACCAACCCGGACCCGATTTCAGCGAACCGGTTCGCTGTCCCAATTGCGGCGCGGAAAACCAGATGGTTTTCCAGAGCGCGGATTTTTTCTTCGATCCGGAGGTAACGAGGAGGAAGCGGCAAGAGAAGCCCAGCTAAGCGTAGACGAAGTCAACTACCAAGCCTTCCTTATCGCTCAGGTGCTGCATTTCTCCTACACGGAGATAATGCTGATGCCAGATGATGAGCGGGCTTGGTGGTACGAGAAATGCGAAGAGTACGCCGACGCGGTGAACGACGCATACAAGGGACAGCAATCAACCCCGTTGGGATAGGGCAATGGCTAAGCGACGCTTCCTGATAGAAGTCGTAAGCAACATCCGAGACGTTGCTCAGGATGCCGGGAGTCTGGTGCAGAATCTGTCGCAGTCCAACACGGCTGCGGCTGGTCTGGGCCAGACTCTCAGATCGCTTAACCTCTCTATCGAATCGAACGCCTCGCAAGTCTCGTCGTTACTCGCTCAGTACTCCAATCTCGCTGCAACAGCGGCTGCGCCGCGTCCTCCAGTCATTGCCCCGACAAGTCCCGCCGCCGCGCCAGCGGCTCCTCCGGCTCCGCCCGCGCCTCCCGGATGGACGCCCGGACCTGCGGGGCTTGTAGTTCCTTCGGGATCACTACCGCCTCCGCAGCTTCCTCCCGGCCCGTCTGTTTCGCCTACAGGTCCACCTCCTGGTCCGCCGCCCGGCCCTTATCCTACTCCGCAGAAGAAGCCTGTTGTTCCTACACCTACCGATCTGGGTCTTATCGAAGACTTAGCGAAAAAGTACGCGAGCGTAGCTTATGTTCTAGGCGTATTGATTCCGGCCTATTCCGAGTATGAGATTACGGTTCTTCGCCTTCGCAATGTGACGGGCGCATTAGGAATAAGCAGCAGTGAGTTGGGCGAGACGTTCCTGCGAACGGAACAAAACGCCATAACTGCGCTGCTCACTATGCGAGAGTTCATACCTGCGGGTATCCGGGGACAGGAATCTCTCACGGCTTTTGCAGATGCGGCTTTCCGCATGGGCATTTTTACCGGCGAGGGAACGGCAAGGGCGGCCAAAGGCTTTAGAGACATCGTTGTTTCGTTGACGGATGTTGGCGCGTCTACCGGAGAACTTAATGAACTCCAGTTGAGCATAGAGCACGTAACAGCAGTTACAGGACAGTCGGTAGAAAAACTCGGCCAATTCGTTCGAGCCACGTCCGTCATGGCGGAGTTTGCGGGCATCTCTAAAGAAGGTCTGTTGTCCCTTGCTGGCGCAGCTACTATGTTGGGCGACCGCTCCCAAGAAGTGGCGTCTATACAGAATCGTCTTATAAGACAGATGTATCTGACGCCTGGAGCGTTAATGCCATTTATGGCAGGTCAAGCAGAGTTCTACAGTGCTATGTGGACCAAACCCGAAAATGCCATAAGGATGTTCGCCGAACAAGTCGACAAGATAGATTGGGGCGGTCCTGGGGCTATTGATGCCGTTCTTTTGTTCGAGCAGATGGGATTCTCTGTAGAAAGAGACGTTCCTCTGCTGAGAGAGCTAAACAGAACGTTTGATGTCTACAGAAAGACATTAGCAGAAACGGGCAGCGAAGAAGCCGCGTGGCTGGCGCACCAGAAAGAGGTTGAGAGACAAAACAACACTCTCCGAAACAGCTTGGTTACACTTCGGGGCGTGTTGGACAATCTGAATATCGTTCTGGGAGAAGCCTTTACGCCCATCGTCAAGGCGGTAGCCGACGTGATTAAGGGTCTTACGAAGACTATAACGGACTTGCCCGAACCTATAAGGCAGTCTTTGTTAACTGCCGCATCTTTGAGCGGAGTGTTCATTCTTCTTCCGCCAATCATTACAGCCGTAGGTTCAGCCGTTACGTTCCTTCTTACGACGCTGACCGGCGGTGGGGCAGTAATGTCCAGTGTGGGTGTAACAGTCACTGTTGCTGCGGTGGCCTTCGCTTTACTTGGTACGGCGCTTGGCGACACAAAGCGGGCCGCAGAAATATTAATGCCAGCCGTTGTTGGCTTGTTTGTGGCGCTCAGAACTTCTACTCCCATTTTGGGCGCTCTAACTGCCGCTTTTATGGTGTTGTCCAACGAAGGCATTAGTGGTCTTGGCTATGCGGTGCTCGCGGTTATCCCGGTAATAATGGCGTTTAGGATGTCGCTAGACCCGATCAGCTTACGGCTAACAATGTTAGGCGCAGCAGTAGCCGTACTAGGGCTTTATCTGTCATCTATGGGCGCGGCGGGAAGAGTAGCTTCTGCGGTCATAGGTGGTTTAACTGTGGCGCTGGGTATTCATCTAGTTGCAACAGTAGCCTCTACCGTTGCTACAGTTTCATTAGCCACAGCCTTGACTATGCTACTGCCCGGTCTCGGTCTGATCATAGGTGGTATTATTGCTATCGGAGCAGCTTTTTTTGGAACCACAACCAAAGCGCAACGAATGGCTGAAGCTCAAGAGCGTCTGAAAGATGGTTTGGTGCGGACTAACGAACAGATAATGGCGTCCGACCGTCTTCTCATTGCTACACACGATCATCTTCTCGACAAGCTGGGCCAGCTTCCCGTCGGTCTCCAAGAGAAGTACTTCGATATGGTGTACAAGCAGGGCAAGACTTCCGCAGAAGCGCTGCGCGAAGTTCAAGGTGAAGCACGGAAAGTCACGGAAGAGATGAGCAAGGCGGGGGCTGCACCATTTGCTAGATCGTCTTTCCTTCATATCAGAGAAGGCGTCGATGAAATAAAACCGTCTCTGACCGCGCTATCCGCTGGGTTTGGCCAAATTGAGACGATGCTGAAACGCATCGCCAGAACAACAACCAAGATGTCTCCGCAGATGGCCAACCTAGTTCTGTTTGAAGGTCCGGAGACGCAGAAACAGATTCCCATGCTCGGTGATCCGTCGCTGGTGACTAAGCCTACTTTAGCTATCATCGCCGAAAGAGAACCGGAGTGGGTAATTCCTGCGAGTTTGTTTGAGCGCGAGGATAAGAGCAGGACAACATTCACTCCTGTCAATCGCGGCGGGGCCGAGGATGGTTTCAAGAGAGATGTTGCCCCGCGCATTGTGTTTCAACCCGCAATGACTTTCACCGTGTCTAGCGGCGCAGATTCTGGTGCGCCTAGAGAAGCTGTACGAGGAGGTTCTGCCCCGACAATAACGATAACGGTCCCTGTAATGCTCGACGGTCGCAAGATTGCCGAAGCCGTTGCCAAGCACGAGGCTGTTGAATTGATGCGGCGTTACGAAGCGCCGAGGCGTCCTCAACGCGGTGTAGGAGTCGGCTAAATGGCAGAGCGTGAGCTAGTTGATCGATCATCTGACAGAATGTTTGATAGCCCCGGAGCGGCTATGCGAACGCTGTTATCGCGGGGAGGCGGTGCCGCTACTGATGAAACTCCTACCAGAGACCCCGCATCAAACCGTCTCGACTGGGCTACGCTTGTATCTCGTTTTGATAAGATAGCGGACGCTACCAAGGAATTTCTCGACGCGGCTCCTCCCTCTGATCCGTTGAACTTCCGAGGAACGCGGCTGCTCAACAAACTGACGTTGATAGACCTTGCTGATTTCAGCGAGGAATCAATAGACTCGTTGGGCAAGTCCAGTACTGATGCTAGAAGCGGCGCAACGAGAGTCAACAACCGCATTTTCATCTGCCAGTACAATCCTGAAAGGGTCGTTGAGCATATCAAACCGGAGTACAGTGTTCCTGAAGCTGCGATAACGAGCAGCTTCTCTCAGGGACTTATTTATAAGTGGAACCGACCTACAAATCTTTCGTTTGAGATTCTGCTCAACGATTGGGGCAGCGAGGTGTACTCCAGTATGGGATTCAGAAACGTCAACTCGTCTATATCTTGGTTGCGCAGCAAGGCTAGAGGTATTAAGCCGTCCCCTGCGGGAGGAAAGCCTAAAACCAAAACATGGAATCCTGTTGATTTGGCCAATCGGTGGAAGCCTCCCGTCTTGATGGTTTTGTGGGGAGGACAAAGCGTCAACGGACGTTTGGTAGGCGTAATACGGACGCTCACGATAAAACACATGAAGTGGTCCCCACAAGGTTTGATTCCTATTCGGGCTACGGCGTCTCTAAGCATCGACGAACAGGTGTTCTTCCCCGGCGTAACGTCTGCCAGCTTCGGCAAGGATCAGTACACTGTCGCATATCGGTACAGCAGACCCTTAACCACCGAATCAACAGAAGCAACTGAGACCGGAGGAGGCACTTAAATGGGTGTGCGTACTTGGCTAGAACGTGCTGGTTTTGGACTTATAAATGTCTATGGAGATATCGCGGCGGGAGCCGGTTTGGCTGAGATGGATGATCCTCGGTCAAAGTTTTCAGATGATGCTGAGGCAGCGTCTTCCCTAAGTGCGTACGAAAAATTCACAACTCGTGCTGGACTCTTAGCGCAGCATACTCGAAGTTTCTATGACGGGGCCTCGCCCGAAGGAAACGATTTTCGTCAAGTCGGCGCATTCGACAAGCTGCTCATCGTTGATCTTGGGATGGTGAACAGCCTCACGCTTGAGTTCAGCAATTGGATGTACAACTCCGGCATCAACTTCCTCGGAAACAAATACCAGCTACCGGGCGTGCTTGCTTGTCATTACAATCCAGAAGAACTGACTGAAGTGCTCGAACCGGACTACTCTGTTCCTGAAGCGGCTATTTTGCCTAAGTTCCAGCAAGGTCTGATCTACAAATGGAACAAACCTCGTACTATGGGGTTCAAGCTGCTGTTCAACGATTGGGGCGAGGACTTGGCGGCGCGGACAAAGATGGGGTTCAAGGACGTAAACGGATCGTTGGAGTGGCTCCGGCTGAAAAGCACTGGAAAGATGCCTAAATTCACTCCTGCTGGCCCCGCTGATTTGGCTAATCGGTGGCGACCTCCAGTCCTCTTACTCATATGGGCTGATTATATGGTCGGAGTCGTGGATGACCTTACTATAGAGCACGTCAAATGGTCTCCGGATCATCTGATTCCTCTCCGCGCCTATGTCTCGCTTACTATAAAGGAGCAAGTGTTCTTCCCTGAGCTTAGGCCCGTTAGCTGGGGAAAAGATGTAGCTTTGCAGACGGGAACGACTAGAGAAACGGGTGTAACAATGGCGGAAACCGCCGAGTAAGGAGCGTGCTATGCCTGTCTTTCGGAATTCAAGATATGACGGAGCGAATTTCATCGGCATCACTCTAAGCGATGGGTCTGTCAAACGATGGGTGCAGCCGCAGACGCCTATGACTGTCGATGATACCGAAGACGACTGGGTGGAGCACGTTGTTGAGGGGCCGCAAGACTTAGATGCTTTGGCTTTGGCTTATGGCGGCATGGAGCAATTGTGGTGGATGATAGCGGAGGTCAACAACATCCTTTTCCCCTGGGATATTAAAATAGGATCGAGATTGATTGTTCCGACGCGGGCGTTGGTCAGGAGGACAAGAAGGTAATGGGTCTCTTGGATATAGTAAGTACGGTTTCTGATGTGGTAAGAGCGGCTGAACCCGTGTCACGCGATTCGGGTCCGGTTGATTCTTACCGTGATCCTTTGACGCATATTTCAGACGCCGAAACCGGAAAAGTTTCTCGCGCAGACCGAACTAGCCCTCTAGTAGCCCTGGAGATCGAAGGGTATGGCAAAATCTCTTTCAATGACAACGTGGTCGTCAACAAAGTAGAGGTGCGTCTTGTCCACGATCACTCCGCTCCGATAGCCTTCATTGATATTGTTCAACCCGATGCTGAGTGGGTTAACGACCCCGCGTTAGAAGAATGGCGCAAGGTCGAAATCAGAATGGGTTATCCCGCAACCGGGCTTGAGCAGGTTGGCGGCGCGTTCTACACGCACAAGCCTAAGTTCTCTGTCAATAATCAGGGGCAGGTAATGATGTCTCTGGTCTGTTTTGGAGAACAGTTTAAGCTGGCCGCCACGGAAAAGAGACGGATGTGGGGGACGCCTAAAGATGGGATAAAAGCCGAAACCATCGTCAGAGACATCGCGGCTATGTATGACTTGGACACGGAGATAGAGAATACGGGTATGCCTCTGCCTATGCAGCCGCAAGTCAATCGTACTGACTGGGCCTTCTTGGACTATTTGGCCGAACGTTTTGGCTATGCTCTCTTCGTGGAGGGCGGTGGAATAGGAAAAAAGGCTGTTCTGCACTTTCACAAACCGAGAATGATTCCTTCTCAGTTTACTTTCGTTTTGCTGAGCGGCAACCAGTCCAACGTAGCTGATTTCTCGGTGTCGTCAGACGTGTTCATGCGCGGAGTTCAGTTCAAGACCGACCAGATTGACTACGCCAACCCAAGAGAACCTGTCAATGCCGTTGCCCTGATGGACAAGGACGACAATATTACAACGCTACTCAAGAGCGCGAGCAAAGGAATAATCCAGTCTTCTGCAGAAGCCACAAGGATAGGCGAAGGAGCGGACGTTCCGGTACAGTACGAGGTTGAAACTACTGTGTCGGGCAATGAGCTTTCTCATATCGTTCCCTGGCTGCAGGGAAGAGCCGACGCCTCCAAGTGGTTTATGGAGGCGTCTGGAATGACGTTTGGCTTAGAGAAATTGGCCCCGCGTCAAGTTGTCTTGGTGGTTAATGCGGGGAGGCACGGTGGCTACTACTACGTTACGTCCGTGACGCATCGTTATATGCGCGGCGAGTACGTGACTGAATTCGAGCTTTCTAGGACTTATCGAGAAAAAGCCGGTGATAGTCTCTTGGCAGGAAGGCGTCCTCTTGGTACATTGATTAGCGAGGGTGTCGCAACTGTGTTGCGGCTAGTGGGAGCACTGACTTAAATGGCCAACTGTTGTGGTGACAAGTCGTTACGGCGGCAGGTTAGATCGTCCGGCGATGTTCGCCCGCCGAAGCAGACGCAGGACGATGTCAAGCGTCTTCTTGCCAAAGCCTACGATCCCAATACCAATAAACGCTGCCCGGATTGCGGGAAGCTGATGCACGTTGTTGTTGGGTTCAAGGCCGGAACGAACGAGACCTCGATCAAAAGAACATGCCCTGCCTGTGGGAGGGTGATAGATGTGTCCGGATAAGGCCAGAGGCACTTACTACGGTCAATACAAGGCTATTGTTTACGACAACAACGATCCCCACAAAACGGGTCGTCTCCGCCTTATCATCCCTGCTGTTTATGGTAAAGACCTTATCTCAGATTGGTCGCTGCCCGCCTGTGGCGCACTGACCGGCGAGGGTCTCGGCGAGTTCAAGATTCCGGATAAAGACGCTACTGTATGGGTCTTCTTCGAGAACGGCAGCAGTTGCAACCCTGTCTGGTGGGGAGGTTGGTGGGGTTTTCCTAAAGGCGTTTCAGACATACCTCTTCTCGCTAAAGGCGTAGACGCAGGCGGGAAAACGGACGAATCCGCCAAGCTCGGTCCGAAAGGCACGGATACGATGCGAAGCGCGGCAGGGCCTACTCTTTCGGAACCGCCGCCTCCTTACGCAGCTAAGTACCCATCCAACCGCGTCCTTGTGACAAAGTCTGGTATCAGGATTGAAATCGACGACACCGAAGGACAAGAGCGCGTTCACGTCTGGCACCCGACACAGACATGGCAAGAACGTCATCCAGACGGGACGATGGTCGAGCGACACAAGAATCAACGGTGGGTGACTGTCGAAGCTGGCGCGACCGGCACTGGCGATGACAGACTGCACGTCTACGGAGATCAAGACATTGTTGTAGAGGGCAACGCCACGCTTCGTACTCTAGGAGATTACCGCCTGGAAGTAGACGGGAATTTCTACTGTTTGGTTCGTGGGGAGACTCAATGGATTCATCAAAAGGACTTTGGCCGAACTGTCGTAGGAGATAAGCGAGACATTATCGGCAAGAATAGTGTGCGTTACGCGAGGGGTAAGGACATCAGAATCGGTCATCCTGTGGATGAGGTTTCTGCTTAGGAGATGGAATAATGGCTACTGGTTGTAGCGTGTCGAAGCTAAAAGCTGCGCAGATAGACCTTACTAGCTGGATCGACAAGGCTTTGAATAAGGACGATGCGGAAAGCTTCATCTGGTCGTTACTGGTGGGGCTTCTCAACGAAGTCTTGTACACACTACTCAAGCCTATCGAAGACTTGATTAATGGCTTCCTGAGCATTTTCGGCCTATCCGAAATCCTCCCGCCGTTTCCTGTGTTCGGCTCCGACGCGCTGAGTGCGCCACAGACATGCACGAAAGGCAAGCGTGCTGAAAGAACGAGCCAGCTACAAGACATGCAGGCTAACGCCGAAAGAATAGCCGAAGCCGACACGCAGGAGAGCGGAGTCGATTTCCACCTTCAACATGCCAGCGAAGCAACCAGCGTGGCAGAATCCGTGTTCGCTCCGCTAATCAATGCCACTAAGGTGTTGGCGGCAAGCTCCTTGAATGCTATGGCCGAGATAGAGGATGCTTGGGAGGCTCTGAAAAAGTCCAAAGAGACCTTGGACGACCTCGGTTTTTCTCAGATAAGCGAGTGCAAAAACCCGTTCGACAAGATCAACGCGGCTATCGCTTTCGCGTCAGGCATATACAATGTTCTGATGAACGTGGCTAAGCAGTCGCTACAAGCCGTTGCCACAACACTGACGGCTATTCTTAACCCAGTGGCAGACGTGATCAACTCTATCTTCGCGTTCATCAACACCCTTTTGGACAGTTTGTTGCATCTTCTTGGTCTGCAAAAGAATACGGGATCAGACCTCGATGCCAACGCAGAGGCTGACCAGGACATTATGGAGCAGTCGCAGCATCAAGCAAAAGACGTGTTGCATCAGATAGGTTTGTGACGATGTCACTTGAAAAGCTACTACACGGAGCGCCGCCTCGCGTCCGCGAGTTGATGGAACAACTCGTGGCGGACATCCATACCGTCGCCACGCCCGACTACATCAACCAGTTACAAAAGCGGTTGGAGCGGGTCAAGCAACGGATTGATGATACAAACCGGCGCAGGGAGGTCTTGAGCGCTCAGGTAGAGACCATCAGCGCCGTCATGGACTACCTGAACAAGACGCGCCAGAACGGTAACAACATCCCGGAACTGCCGCTCCTAGAGAGCTTTTTGGCTGAAAGACAGATTCTTTTGCGAAAACGTTTGGCCGAATTGAAGCCTTCTGACTTGCTTCAAGAGAAGCACGACCTTACAGTAGAGATTAGCGCGGTGTTGATGTCGCGCAGCGTAGCGTCGTCGCTCGCCAACATGCTGCGCGAGACCGCCGCCGGAGATAAGACACATGCCGGTTGAAACCAGACGATTTCTAGGTCGCGGGCCGTCCTTCCCCTTCCGCTTCGGAAGCAACGGCGGCCTCACCGACCTAGGCGGCCTGCGCGACTCCGAGGCAGTCGAACTGGTTCGGCAGAGCGTTCAACAGATTCTCGGCTGCACGCCGGGGTCCAGACCGATGCGCCGGACTTTCGGAACCAATCTGCGGCAACTGCTCTTCGAGCCGAATGATCCCCGCTTGGACGCCTACATCGACTTTCTTGTGCGGCAGTCCATTCAACGATGGGAACCGCGTATAGAAGTCGGCCCGATCCAAGTAGATCGAACCTACCGGGACAAAGGCATCCTTCAAATCATGGTGGAGTTCCGAATCATCAAGACCAATGTTACAGGCAACCTCGTGTGGCCTTACTACATTGATCCTACGCAGCGCGAGGCTCTCGGAGAGAATCAGCCCATCTACGAATCCGCCATGACGACCGGGCAACAGTACGTGGAGGGACAGTAAACACAAATGTCAAAGCAGATACAGATAGATTACACCTCCAGAGATTTTGACGGCATCCGCGCCTCTTTGCTCGCGGCGATCCCGTACTTTAACCCCGAGTGGACAGATCACAACGCCTCTAACAATGGAATAGTGTTGCTTGAACTGTTCGCCTACGTCGCTGACGGATTGCATTTCTACATCGACCGCGCCGCTAACGAGTGCTTCCTTCCGACGGCGCTTTCTCGCACGTCCGTAGCCAATATGGTAAAGCTGATTGACTACGAGATGGACGGGCCTACGCCCGCCTCGGTTGATCTCGTAATAGCCAACGGCTCCACCTCTTCTGTCGTAGTTCCGTCTGGTACCCGCGTTCAAACGTCTGGAGACACGATCACGTACTTCGAGACGACCGCCGAGGTCACAATCGCAGCGGGTGACTCGGAGACGGTAGGCGCAGAAGAAGGTCAGACGGTCGAAGACCTCTACAACATCCTGGAAAGCAGGACGTTCCTGACGTTCTCGCTGACGCGAAGCGGCGTCTACTTGGACAGCATCGATGTTTACATAGACGAAGGATCGGGCGAGGTTCTATGGACGGAGGTAGATTCGTTCCTTGACTCTACGGAGTCGAGCCGCGATTACGTCGTCGTCGAAGGTCTGGACGGCACGCTCGATATTCGTTTGGGTGACGGAGCCAAAGGCAAGATTCCTGCGGCTGGCGCGATTGTCAGAGTCGTTTACCGCATTGGAGTCGGCGCTGCCGGAAACGTCGGAGCGGCGACGCTGACGACGTTCGTAACGGCTGTTCCGGCGGGCGTTACGGTAAACAATCCCAGCGCAGCGTCGGGCGGCAGAGACGGCGAGACGATTGAAGAGGCTAAGATTCTCGGCCCGGCATCGCTCCGCGCCCTCTACCGAGCCGTCACGCCGGAGGATTATGAGAATCTGGTTCTGGCTGAGTTCTCCCAGATCAAGAAGGCCCGCGCCATTGTGCATGACGCGCATAACATCGAGAGCGGCTGCTGCACAATCCGCCTCTACGTCTACCCTGCGGGCGGCGGGCAACCAACATCGTTGCTGCAGCAACAAATCTACGAGTTCCTCGAAGGGCGCAAGAGTTCTTGTACGGTCGTGACTGTGGCGGGATTCTGCACGGAGCAAGTTCGGATTGAAGGGAAAGTGCGTGTTCTTGACGGCTTCGATCTGGATACCGTTCAGACAGCCGTTATAGCCGCTGTACAGGCAATTTTCGAGGAAGACAGCCCTCTGATAGGCTTTGGCCTTCCGTTGCACCAGAGCAGCGTGTACGACACGATAACGGGCGTTCAAGGAGTGGAGTCCGCCGACCTGTCGGTCTTTACCCTTCTCCCGCAACCCGTTTTGAGTCCGTGGCGCGGTGATGCGGTCCTTTCGGACATAGACGTAAGTCCTACCGCCGCCCCCGATGCGTGGGAGGTAACGTTTACAGACGCTACGAACTTCGCCGTTCGAGGCTCCAACGCCGGGTTGATAGGAACAGGACAAGTCGGCATCGAGTTCAACAGTACCATAATCTTCACGATCACTAATCCGGGGCCTGATCCTATGTTGGCGGGCGACAAGGCCCGCTTCCGTACTACGGATAGGCTCGGAGCCGTTACGCCGCTGGAAAGCTGTCTGCTCGCGCTCGGCTCGCTCTCCCTGACGTTCGAGCAAGGCCCCGAACAGGTTGTGACAACCAGAAGGTGCGTTGACTAGCCATGTCTGAGATCATCTTAATCACACAGCCGCTTATAGCCCGAAGGGCTTACGAAGGGCCACAGATTGTCCTGACGTGGAACTACTCGTTTACTCCGGCTGTTGACCGCATAAGGATTGTTCGGAGAGAAACGTCCTTCCCCGAGACGGCAAAAGACGGGCTTACCATCTTCGAGTCGGACGTGGCCTTCGACCCCGGCTATCTGGCTGACTTGACGCGCACCAACGACATTGAGCAGCCTACGCCGGTACTTGGCACTTGGAGCGGAGACGCTGTCTTTTCGACGGTAACGGTTGACGCCGCCTACGCCCCCGACGCTTGGAGCGTCATCTTTACCAGTCCAACGGCCTTCTACGTCACCGGCGCGGCGCAAGGACGGTCTGGCGTCGGCACGGTCGGCGTTCCTTTCGTCGGCCCCGTCTCGTTCACGATCACGAATGCCGGAGCGCCAATGGTGTCCGGCGACTCGGCAGTCATCAATACGTCGGCCATAACGGTTGAGCCGCTGGTGGTTTACTACTACGCGCTGTTTTACAGAGCGCCCGGCACAGAGCTTCCTCTCGACTGTTACTGGGAGCTTGCCGGAACAGCCAAGATGATGGCGGTAGAGACGGGCTACTTCGCCCAGAAGATGTTCTACGCATGGCTGGACGCCCTGTACCGCATCCAGGACGGACAAGGCAACACCAACAACACAGGACAGCCGTCATAACATGCCACAATACCCGCTTCTTACTGTCCCTGTTTTGCGTGCGCTGAAAGAGCAGCAAGTCACGGATACTACGTCCCCGTACTACGGGGAAATCATCAAGCTGGACGAGAATGGCACGATAACTAGGGGATCGCTGGAACGATTCCTTAAGATTGTCGGGCCGATGTTTGATGAGATTCGTGGACTGACGGCGTATCTGCCGAACATGGTGGACGTGGACACCATAGATTCGAGCTTCCTGCCGCAACTCGGCGCATTGGTAGGAATTGAAGTAGATACGACGCTCTCAGTTGATCAGCAACGAGAGCAGATTAGGACGGCGGTACCCCTCTACCGGCGCAAGGGTACGCTGCCGGGAATGGAGCTTGTGGGCTACTTCGCCACGGGCATCACGCCGGAAGCCTACGAATTCGTCCACAACATCCTCTGGACGAATATGGTTCCGTGGACCACGCATCTAGGCTTTTCTACGGTAACGTCGCTTGGCGTGAGCATAGACAAGGTTTACGTCATTGATACGCAGGGTTTTGAAGCTGGTATCAACGTGCTGCTGGAGAACTACCGAGGCGAGCGCGAGATTCTGGACGTAATAGCCATAGGAGTAGATGTCATCGATGGCGTTGACAACTACTATGTTCAACTCGGCTCCGCGCCGTCAATCGCCCTGCAAGAGGGCGACGACATTGCCAGAATCGTCGAAGACTACACGGAGTACTGGTCTTCGGGCGATGTGATCGAACCGTGGGGTCTAGTGGCTATGTCTGAGGGTCGCGCTCTTACACGCATCGGACTTCCCGGCGATCCCGTCGGCCACATCTACGACGAAACGTACTTCGATGTTCTGAAGACATACGCCGGTGCCGCGCTCGGCGACGCTCTCTCGCCTACCGCAGCATCAAGCGCGTCTAATCTGATGGAGAATGGGTCGTGGATAGCTAATCAGTCGTCGCCGCAAGACCTTCCGCAGGAGTGGGTCTTTGCCTTGGACGACGCGAAGGCCGTCCGTTACGTAAGAGTCAAAGCCGACTTTGGCTTGTACAGATTCGAGATAGCCCACTCCGATGACGGCATAAACTACTTCTTCGTAGAAGAGTTTACCTACGGCACTCCCGACCGCTTCGTGGCTGATTTTACGCTTGACGCTGCGACCCAAACCACCAGGCTAAAGCGCGGGCCTGTAACGCTTACAGACCCTCCTCCCAATCTCTCACAAGTCGACAACGAGGCTACTGCCGGATCGCTCAGCGTTCCGTTGCTTCCCGGCGCAACTTCGATGATCAACCTTGGCTTCACGCAAGGCGATTGGTTCAGCGTCGTAAGCGGCAACATCAAGGAAGTGTTTCAGGCGGTCGACGTGATAGATGCCCTCGTGGTGTTTGAACCCGCGTGCGCCTCGCGGTTTCCCATTGGCTCTGCGGTTAACCGCGTAGAAGTGACGGCGGTAGGGTCTTATGCCACCTACGTTGACATAGACGCTATCAACGGGCTTGTCACAAACCTTACTCTGGCGAACGGACGTTATTTGATGGATGGATACGCCGCTAAACCATCCCCCGCCAAGCTTCCGTGGCAGATTTATCGCATTGAACGGGAAGTTGACCCTCACCGCTACTGGAAAGTGCGTGTTCTTTCTACGTGGGGCCGTCCGGCAGCCATTCAAGCAATCAACATGTCCGAGATAGATTGGTCTTTGACATTCTATACGTGCGACAAACTCGGCATGTTCTTCCCGCTGCCTTGCGAACCCGCGCCGCAATTGACGTGTGTTGTGCCTGAGCCGTGCGGATGCAGCGCTCCTGTTTGGCTGACACTACCGCATATCGAGGATGGTGTTGAGTTCAGAGCCTTCCCTGTTCTGCCTCATTGCAATCCGTGCGTCACGGAGGTTGGCGACGAGGAAAAGCCGTGCGGCTATGAGGACTACGAGTACCAGTTCGATTGGCTTGGCGACGGAAATGTTACGGCCTGGTTGACTTACGATCCTCTGGGTTTCGCACACACAATCAGTCCTATGCCGCTTGTGCCGTTCTTTGTCCGCGTGCGTGTGAGAAAAGTCTCCGACCACACGTGTTATTCCGGTTGGCACTCTCAGTTCATTCCGGTCGTAGTTGTGGGACCGTAAAGAAGGCTAAAATGGCAAAGATAAAACCGATTGTTCCTCAACGGATAACAGCCCCGCAGATGATCAAGGGTGTTTTTCGAGCCGTGGTTATCCGAAATACGCCCAACGGAGTCGAGGTGACGCACCTTCCTCCAAAGCGCAACAATCTGATGTGGAACGGCGCTCTCCTTCTTGCTTCTTGGGCTATCGGAGCCGAAACTGCCGATCCCTGCCCCGTCCCGCTTTATCGCGGGTTGTTGTATCACGCTTTTGGACGCGGCGATGCCGGATGGGACACCGGCGGCACTCCACAAGCGTCGGTGATAGACACGACGTTGGCCGACGAAGTCTTTCGCACAGCAATAGGAACACCTATATCGAGCATCTACTACGTCCGTTATGGATACGGCTCGTTCCGTTTCTTGGCGGACCCGTCGGACCCTAATGAGGGCGTTACTTACGTACTAGACCCCTACCGGTACGAAGGCGGCAACTTAGTCGGGCGTTATGAGCCTGACAACTGGTTCCAGGGCTACCAGTTCACAGTTGTTTCCGGCACACACGCAGGCGCAGAGATTGACATCGATGCTTACGATTTCGCAACAGGAAGGATTGACTTTGACGGCAGCCTTTCCGCGCAACTGGATGAGACGGACGTATTCGTGCTCGGAGATCACGGCCTTCCGGCATACGACTCTGGTCCTACCAATTACGTAGAGATACACACAGTCCTCGAAATGACGCAGTCAGAAGTCAACGATATGTACCTCCGGGAGCACGCGCTGTTTGGCGGCGTAGATGCTCCTGATCCTAACACCGGAATGATGTACAACGTCATTCGCCACGACCGCATTTGGAAAGACGACCAGACGACGATTCACTACTACGTTGACTTGGAGTTCAGGACATGAGTCTCCTTGTCTGTCTTAAATACCAACGGTTCGTTAATAAGGAAACCTGTGATCAGTGCCAGTCTGACCCTCTGTTCAAGCAAAAGTTGTATCTTGAATGGGTGCGGCGGGGCCGCGAGGGGAGGATTAAGGCTCTCTGTTCATTTCGGTCAGTAAGCGCTGTCGGAGAAACGACCGTAGAGTGCTGCGGAGGACAAATCAAGACTGTCCCTACTTTTCATTGCTCCAAATACAATATCGACGTGTCCAAGGAGTGCTTTGTTTGCGAGTTTGCCCCCGGAGTAGGGCCGTGCCCTAAAGACACCCCGTGAGCTACAGAGGATTAACGCGAGAGAGTCTGGCTCGGCTGTGCAAGAGCTACCGCCGTTACACTCCAGCGTGTGTTCGTCCGATGACGTTGCCTTTTCAGAGGTGCGTAGAAACGGCGCGTCCTTTGGACACGGCTAGAATGGATGTTTTCTTAGCGCCTCCCGAACCCTTTATACCGCGTTGTTTTGTAGCTGTTCCGCCGACGCCGTGGCTAAAAGATTTCAGTGATTACACCTCAATCGGACCTATAAACGACGGCCCTCCCGCCAACGTGCCCGGCGAGGTGCATTATGATTGGTGGCGGTGGTCTAATCCCAATCTGGGCTTCTTAGTTAATGACGGCGGAGGTAATCAGTATCTTGAACTTCGCCCGGGCTCCAACTCATACTGGTTTAGCTGGCTGCTTCAGTCCCCCCGGTTTCTTACTCCCTTCCCGGCAGTAGGAAATCCGCCTCCGAACAGAGGTCCTATCCGTCACGGTTATTCTTGGAAGTGGACTTTTCGTTTTTGGATAGGACCGAGAAACAATCCGTCAGGAAGTAACCGCTATCAAGACAACAAAATCAGCATAGGAAATTTGATCGATACCGCTGGCGCAGTCCAACCTCCTCCTACGGTTCCTCTTGCTTGGGAATCAGGCAGACAATTGAGTTATCCGCCTGTAGGCGCGGCTAGAGACCCGTCGTTGTTTCCTAATCCTTACTCTATGTGCTGGAATATCGGAGTAGACATAACGATTTACGGCGACGACCGGGAAAATCTCTCTTGGACGCCGGGTTATTGGCAGCGCAAGATGGCTCTGGTTGTTGACGGTGTATCCGGCGGAGACGGCGCAGTCAATACGTGGTACAGACTGGAGCATCAACCCCAGAACTATCTTCATGCTCAGCTTTACCCCAACTCTTTTGATTGGCACGACGGCATCTTTCTGCAAAATGACTTCTATGTTTTGGAAGTCTATTGCTGGCAGGCGTCTGTCGATCTTCTAACCCCAGCACGTCTTAGGGTCGTAGCAACAAGAGAGTCGGACTCGGCTCAGATAGACACAGGCGTCTTGTCGTTCCTCGGTTACACGGACTGGGTCGACAACATCTACATCAGTTCAAATGCGTGGGGCGGCGGGCCTAATTACTTTGGCTGTTACTACATAAAACAAGATATCATCTAGGAGCATTGTTGCAATGGCTTACAAGGGATTGACACAGGAGCAGTTAGCGAGGCTGTGCGCCAGCTACCGCCGCTACGCTCCGGCGTGCGTCAAGCCCCAGACCCTCCTGGTGTTAAGATGTTTGGAGACGTTTCGCGGTTGTCATGACACTTTCAGCATCGAGGTAGGCTGCGTCCCGCGTTGTTACTGGGGTGAGGAAGTCGGGTTCAATACTTGCGATGAGTGGTTTATTCAGTTTGGCAACTACGACGGAATTGAGCCTCCTTACTTCGCGGACGAGTGGGGACTGCTCGCGCTGCCCCCCGCCGCTCCGCTCATCTATGTTCCTAACGAGGGCATGAAAGTTACTGTGGGGGCCGCCCCCGGTGGAGAGCGGCTCAGCGCTTACCTCTTCCAGAATCCGTCATTATTGCCGCACACCGATCCCGCCCTCTTCCCGCGCCACGGTTTCAACTACATCATAAAACATCAATTTAGACTGCTCGATCCGGGAATACACGGCGCAGGTTTAAGCTTCAAGTCCCACAACCTTTCGTGGATACCTGATCAAGGCTTGACGTGCCCTCCGGGCATCCCGGCGACGGACCCGGTTTACCTCGATAGCCAAGCTTACTCGGTGGCATGGGACTCGAAGTGTGGGCAGCTTTGGCTTGGCGTAAAGGTGGCTACCGATCAGACATTAATGCTCCCCAACACGGCGCAAGTGTACGTTAGCGTGTGGGACGATAGCGGCCCCGGGCTGATTAGCTGCGCACAACCGCTAGGCGTGCTGTCTTACACAGGCAATCCTCTTGATCCTGCGGATGGTGTCTATCGTTTGGAGACGCACGTCTATAACGCCAGCCCCGATCTAACCAAGCCGTGTACTATGCGCGTCGTAGTCTACCCGAGCAATTTGTTGACAGACAACCCTGCCAATCCCCCGCTAGGACCAGCGCTAGTAGATACTGGTTACGTGCAGTTTCCGGGCTATACCGATTGGCTGTACAAGACGCTGCTGGCGTCGTGGGCGGATTTCCATGACACCGCGCCGGTAGTCATACAGTGGAATTGGCTCGCACAAACATGTCTGGAGTGCGACAGACCTCCAGGAGAGCTTTAACAGAACCGCCCCTTGTAACTCGATGAGGGGCGTGTTACACTTGGCGAAGGAGCCTTGAAGATGGGAGCTTACACCGGAAAATACTCGCGGTTCATGTTCAACGAGAGGAACCGCTATATCCACCCGCTTGCCCAGCAAGGCATTGCGATGGTGGACGCCGACATAAACGAGTCGTACTCAGCCTTCCTCTATCAACTTCGCCGCGCTGCCCAGATTCTCGGCGACGGGTCTCCTAATAACGGCTTCAAGATCGAGGCTATCCCAACCGCCAACGACTTCACTATCAAAGGCGGAACAGGCACACCCGGCGCGGAGTCGGAGGGCGATGTCGCGGGGCGATTCTTCCTCAAAGGAATAGGCTGCGTCTTGTTCCAAGACGTGAACTACAACAATCTTGGAGCAACGCAAGACCAGCTTTCTATCTTCCCGCAGATCACGGCGGTCAGCGAGGGCGGCGGAGATACAACCATCACGGACTCGTCTGCCAACTACGAGGCGGGGTCGCTGGTGAACAGAACCATCGTTCCCGACGTGGCCAACCCGTCCGGGCCTTATACGATAACAGCCAACACCGCAACGACAATAACAGTCAACGGAACGTCGCTGGGAATGATCGCCGGAACCTACTACCGGATCAATCTCGACTACTCCGGCCCCGGAACGCGGCGGGACGGCGTTTATCTTAACGTCTTTTTCGACGAAATCGACCGCTACGAAGACCCTAACCTTATTCATCGTCTGTCGGTGGCTACTATCGGGCAGCTACGCAGCCAGCTTAGACAGGTAATCAACGTCGTTCAAGACATCGATACCTATCTCGAACCGGCTGACTACACCGACTCGGACGGGAACTACCACTACATCTTCAAGCTGGCCGAGATTGCTCGCCAGGCAACAATCATCTACGAGAGCCAGATTCTGGACCTTCGCCCCCTGTACCACGACGGCAACCCCTTCAACTTCCAGCGCGGTCTGGTTGCTTTGTGGGAGGAAATCATTGCCGCAAGAGGCGGCGGCCTCGCCGCCGTAACCGGCGAGCCGATAGGCATTGGGGCAACGAACTATACCGGAACGCTGAGTAAGACGAACATTGTGCCGGGTTCTGTCATCTTCGACGACCCTACGACGCCGCAGCAGCTTGCTGATAATGGTGGTGGCCTGATGCTCGGAGACGGTTACGGCACGATCAATTATGACACCGGAGCCTACGACGTTACGTTTACCGTGGCTACGGGCGCTGTGACCGCAGATTTTTCTTATATGACGAACGGCGCGGTCGCCGAGGTGGTTCGAGAGTACATGGCCCCCGCAGGGGGATCGAGCTATTCCGGCTACTTAAAGAATCTGGTGATCGTTCCCTTCAGCGTCGTCATACAACCGGAAGACGGGTCTCAGGTCATTACCGACAACGGCACCGGCGGCTTGACCGGCGGTATCGGGCTTGGAACGATTGATTACAACACGGGCTACTACTCCTTTACGTTTACGCTGCCTACCGTACCGGGGCAGAACATCGTAGCCGACTACGACTTCTCGGAGTCTCTGGACGCCCGGTTGAGCGTGTCCCTGAACGACGACGGAACGTTGAAAGACGTTGTTGAACGTCATCACCTGTTGATGCTCAAGCCCATCCCGTCGTTCCCCGATCCCAACAACAAAATCACCGTCAAGTCGGGACGCTACGTTTCCAGCAACGGCAAGCGCGTTCTCGATATCGTGTCCGACACGATAGTTCCTTCCGGAAGCAGTTCGTTCAGCCCCGTAGGTCTTGGGTTGGAACGCTACGACCTTGTGGCGGCCACGGATACCGAGACAATCGCCGTGATTCCAGGCACACCCGTGGCCTTCGGGACGGGGACGCCCCGCCTCAATGCCCCCGACATTCCGGTAAGTATGTTGGCTATCGCCATAGTCAAGGTAACGGAACAAGGCGGTATTGATCCTGTTATCGTGGAAGAAGCCGACATAACGGATGTGCGCGAGTTCCTTAACAAGGGCGGCGGAACGGGCGGCGACGGTGGAGACTTCCCCGGCGAGCCGGTCATTTATGACCTTCAAACGATCAATACCGAAGGCCAAACAATCGTTCCCCTCGGAAACTCGTCGGACTTGGTTGACTGCTACATAACATACAACTCGCTCATTCATATTGGCGGCGTCGTTCCAACCTGCGCCAACCCTACTCCTCCACCGGCTTCGTATGAGTACATCCAAGACCTTGCGCACCTTCGCGTTTACGTCAACGGCGTGCTTCAAACGGGCGGTCCTGTGGGCGGGTGCGCCACGCCCGGAACCGACTACGAAGAAACAACTATCAGCAGCATCACGTTCTGCCCGGCAAGCATCCCCGTGGACGGAGATGCGCTGTTGCTCCAAATCATCGTTCAGGGCGATCAATACGCCTACGTGATGGGCAACCACTCCCTGTTCGTTTACAGGAATGGTCAGCTTCAACTCGAAGGCGTCGATTATATCGAACTGACCGTGAACTCCGTTGAGTTCCTAGCCCCCCTGCACGTAGGCGAGCGCGTCCTGTTCGTCGTCTACTCGGTAGCAAGCGAGACGGTCATCCCGGCGCGGCAGGATATCGATGCCGATCCGACAGACACGGCGCAAGATTACGATTACGGCTTCGGAGGCGGCACAGAACACTGCGTTGCGTTCACAATCACGCAGTTTTCGTTCACTCCGGACTACCGCTCGGTTCTGGTTTACTCGGGCGGCATTCTCCAAAGGCCGATTGAGGACTACACCGAGTTGCCGGGGCAGATCATCTTCACGACGCCACGGTCGCCGGGAGAAGTTCAGTCGTTCATACGTGTCGGTGTCAGAGACGACTTAGGCGTTTCGCGCACGCCCGCCGTTTACTACAAGCTCGACATAGCCCCCGAATGGTTCTTGAAGGACGTTGACGCGCAAAAGGTCATTCAACTGCCTGATACCGGACCTACCGGAGCCTACTTCGATTCGGATGGAAGCCTGCTGGTCTTCCGCAACGGGAAGATGTTGATGTGGGGCCGAGACACGATACCGCCGACGGTCGGCGACGACGAGGCCATAGCCGCGTCTGACTACCGCGATTATGCCATTCTCGACCGCCACACGATTCAGTTGAACTTCACGCCCGAATTGTGGGATCAATTCCTTCTGTTCGTTCCGAACGGAGGCAGGAGCGGCGGCGTCAACGAACTTGCGCGGCTCTCCGACGTTTCGACGAACCAATCCAACGCCTTCTTCTGGGCTGGAAACTTGGCCGCTCCGATTGATTGGGACGGCTCTTACCTTCCGAGATTCCAGAATCCGCTGGCTACGATGGCGATGTTGATAGGAAGTCGCGGTGCAACGCAACCGCCGGATGGCTACCCCATCGGATGGGTCTGGATCGACACGTCCGTTAATCCCGCCGCCATTTACGTCAAGACGGCGGATGGGGTACCCGATGTTTACACGCTGAAGGTGTAGGAGAACGACGCTATGTCAGATGTGATTAATGAACCGGTAGGAAGTTCCGGATCAACCAGTTATAGCGGCACGCTGCGCTTTAAGCCCGTCATCGCCAATTCTGTTCGGTTCACGGACGGTGTTCGTGTCGTAACCGATAACGGCAGCGGCGTTCTTCAAGGAAACGTCAATCCTGGCGGAACGAATACGATAGACTACACCACCGGCGACTATGATTTTACTTTCAACGCAACGTCAACCGCCGACGTGACTGTCGATTACGAGATAGACGACTACGCCGTTCGCTTCGACCGCGAGCATCGCTTGAAGGAAACGCAAGTCCCGGAGTTTGAAGTCCCTGATTACTTGACTGTTCAGCAGGACGGAACTCCACCTTCGCCTATCATCTTAAGGACGAACAAGATTACGGTGGCAGGGGGTTATGCTACCGTGACGCTGGGCGCTGCGAACGAAGCAATAATCGATATCCCCGCGCCCCCGGATATCATAACTGTTGCAACGCAGGATGCTGTAACATCTCCTACCGTGGTCGTTAATCCGACGCAAGTTCTTGTGTTTTCCGCCCCGCTAGTTGTCACAGCGGGTAGCGGTAACACCGCCATAATCTCTTACACCCCTTCTGAACTGACTGTCACGGACAGCGTCAATGTTGTGGTCGTTCCTACGACCAAAATAAACTTCCCAGAAGGGTATGTAACCGCTGTTGGGGGAGGGGAAGTAAATATTTCTTTCCCCGACATGTCAATCGTTCCTCTTCTCGTAACACCTAATGTCAATTTAAGCACGGTTATCTCAGGAGCAGACTGGAATAAACAACGGCTGACTCTTGGAAAGTTTTGCGTTGTCCCGTCTGATAGCTTTGATGTGGTTATGAATACTGGCAACCAAGAGTTGCAGCTTGATCTTAGTACAAACTTCAACCCACTTGTTCCTACCTCCGGCGGAGTGGAGGCAGGCAAATCGCTGGCCGGACTTAGAGCAACGTACTCTCCTGACGATTTCTGGCTTTACATCTATCTCGTTCACAATCCTACATCCGGCGATTACGGTTTGTGGGCGAGCGACACGCTGCCGTCTAACAACCCCGCGTTTCCGTCTGTCAGCGGGTTTACGGTACACCGCTGCATCAGCGCCGTCAGAATCACGCAGGTAAGTGTGGTAGCTATGACGCAGACTGACGGCGAGATTCGTTTCTACGATAGGATAGCGACAATCTGCCGCTACTTATCTGGCGGGGCGTTGATTTACGACGAAGTTAAGGTTTCCACCATTAGCGGCGCGTATGTCGATTGTTCTTGCGTCATGCCTTCGGATATCGGCAGCGCAGCCTCTTTGATGCTTACTGTTTCGCAGAGGACCGGGATTCAAGGCCCTTCTAGCTATTTCTTTTTTGCGTCTTTGGTTCAGCTTGCCACGGATACCGCAGATTTGGGGGGTCACGCCGTTCCCCCGCCTCCAACAAGCTCGTCGCGTAGATTACTGACTATAGGAAGATTAGGTCAGCCGGATACGCTACATCCGACTTTTTACGGCAGCGACAGCGTTCCGTTCTGCATGGAGCTAAACTCAGACAAGACCTTCTACCTGTCTTGGTACATCGAGAACGTAACTATCTACACGTCTCTCGTCGGAACTGGCTGTTTGATCAACCTCAAGGCGCACTACTTGGGAGTATGATAGATGGCTCTTGACAGAAGCAAACTTCACCAGAACCAGATGATGTCGGCGGATTTCTTTCCGCAAACGCTGGTTTTTAACGGCGGATACGAGACGTGGCTTGCCGGACCCGGCCCGTTCCCACCGCTTTTGACGCCGCACGCCAATAACCCGTCTTGCGCAGACTACTGGTTTGTTCTGGATACGAATACGGAAGCAGGGCCTACCGTCAACTTGGTACAGGTTCAAAGCTCTGGAACGGCGCGGTCTGGCGTAGTGGCTGCGCAAGTAAATGTCGTCGGCTCGCCGTCGGCGGTACCAAATGTCGATCTCGGTATTTGGCAGGGCGTTCGCAATCCTTCGGAGTTCGTGGGTAAGCCGCTAACGTTTTCGGCTTACGTCTATACTACCTCCGGCGGCGTGGTTCAACCGTTCGTGTGGTGGTACGACAGCTTGGGCGCGTGGCACAAAACCTACGGGCAGCCCCACAGCGGCAGCGGAACATGGGAAAAGCTTGTGGCGTGGGCTTTCATCGATGAAGACTATCTGTTAGGAATCGGATCGCCTGCCGCCCCTGATCCCACACAGCCTGTTATCTGCGGTATCGCCGTGATTCAACCGCCGGGCGGTCCTTTAGTGACGTTCCTTGTTGACGAGGGTATTTGCGTCGCCGGACGCTTTCACGACGGGCCTACCTACGTTCCTTACGATCCGGCGATGCCGACGACGCAGTCGGGCGTAGACTACGTAAGCTTGGCAACTGCCGCTCCTGTCTTTGCTTATGATCTGGTGTCGCAGTCAGGTGTCGGAGTTGTACAGGCGGACATAGGAATTGCCGGACAAGTTGGTACCGTAGCTGGTTTCGCTCTGGATACGATCCTAGGCCCCTCCGTTCCCAACCCGACGCGAGTTCAATTCGAGGGTCTGATCACCAACCCCAACTGGGCGGGCGACCTTTACTACAAATTTCCGGGACCGGGCGGCCCAGCGCCTATGAATCCCGGCGAGGCTGTTTACGCCGCAGGAATACTCCCGCCGCCTTACCCCGGCCTCTGCCCTGTTCCAGGCATGATCTTTCAGTTTTCTTCCGTAAACGCCGTCTATCTTCCGGGGCCGCCTCCGCCCCCGCCGATTTACTACACCGACGCTCTGTTCTCCGCGCTGTTGTGGGGTGCGCCTTTCTGGCCGCCGGGAACAGTCTGGCTCCAGAGAGTGGGCTTCGCGGCCACTCAACAAGACCTTGAGGTTAACATCGGGAGACCGGTCATCCTCTAATGGGTAACGTCATTAGAAATCTGTCGACGAGTCCGTTCACGATAGACGACTGGGGAACATCCATTACTTTCCCCGCCGGAAGTGATACGGATATCACCGATAAGATGTCGTCCCGGACGATCAACACCTCTGCGCAACTCCAGACCAAAATCAACGAAGGAAGTGCTCAAGTCATCATCGACGGGCAAGAGACAACTTCGGGAACATACCAAGCCTACGTCTCGATGAAGCAGGCCACCAGCACAATCACGGAGATCGAGGACACCGACGTTGTCGGGCGCGTAGAAGTCCGAGGCAATCCCGGCGCGTCCTTCTCTCGCTACAACCATTTCGACGAGACCGACGTTGCCAATTACCTCGCCGTAGAGTTCCTGAACACCGATCCAGTAGAGATGCTCGTTTCTTTCGATCTTCCCGCCAACTTCTCGACGTTCAAGAGTTCCGCTACCGCCCCTCCGGGGTCGGCCTTCCGTTTCTATGCTCGGGCGTTCAACGGCACTCCAACGTGGTCTATCAAGGAAGTGTGGGACACGTCCGGCGTCAAACAGACGCTGGCAACAGCGCCTCAGACCTCTCCGACGAGAACCGAGGTTACGCTGGATCGCAGCCTGTTGACAGGAACATACGAAGGTGGAAAGACCTGCTTCCTTGTGATACGCTTGGTACCTAACGCGGCGAATGACATTGTGGGAGTTGACAGCCTGTCGTCTCGCGCAGGCGTCGTTCAGGTTTAGGAAAAAACGATGGATAAAGCAAGCTGGCAAAAACTAGAACGGGCCTACGGAGCCAGAATCCGGGAAGTTTATCCGGAGTCGCTCATAAACAACGGCGGCGTAGAGGCGTGGGCGTTGGGACTGCCTGTGGATTGGCTTATCTATCCTGGCACCGCTACTGGCGTAATAGTCACACAGAACAGCGGCGGCGGAGCAGCCAGATACAGCAGCGGGACAGTAGCCGACGTTGCCGTGACTACCGGCGGCGCAGGGCAACAAGGCGGTCTTAAGACGGTGTTGGGTGATCCTCAGTGGAAAGAAGTTCAGACAGAGTACGCCTCGTTCTCCGCGTGGGTGAAGGTTACAAACGTCGCTGATCAAGGCAAAGTTCATCTGATGCTGCAGGACCACGACTCGGGCGGCAACGATGTTGCTTACTCGCCTCCGTGGAGCGACGGTCGTTGGTTGGAAGACGCTTCCGGCGACTGGAAGCTGATGAGCGTCACCAAAGAAATTCGTGATAGCTTGACGGACGGCGGCGAAGGGCAGGTCTTCGGAGCGGTCATAGCCCGTTCTACCGGCGCGGAAACAATCAACTTCAGTGTTGATGACGCCGTTTTCGTGAGAGGCGTATATCCGCAGGGCATCAACAAGGTTTCTGACCCGCTGTACAAAACCATCAACACCGTTTCTACGGCTACAGCAATCCAGAGAGCCGTGGCCAATGTTACGATGTTCGGCGAGTCGAGCGACAACTTGATCCGAATCATGCCGGGCACGGTCTGCGTTGACGGAACGGGAAGTGTGATCTTCAACGCGACAAACGTTGTGACCATAAATCCGAGCGTGATCGGCGTTAATGGTAGACAGGATTGCCCGTCGTCGCCCACGGGATGGTACTGGATTTATCTGTTGGCCGACGGCAGCTTGCTTCCGGGTCAAGAAACATCTACGCTGTACGGCTATCTTAAGAAGGCTAACGGCGATGCGTTCCTTCCGCCCGGCACATACACATACCGCAGGCGCGTAGGTTGCGTTTACGTAAAGCGGATTGATGGAGGAACCACCTACGTCATCCGCCCCTTCTACCAAGTAGGGACCAAGGTCATGTACTCGGGCGATCCCGATTGGTCCAGTTCAACCGTGCCTTCTCTTATAGACGAGGCCACTTTCGGCAATTGGTCTACGTTTCCAGAAGGCCCGCCGGACACGATGTGCGCGTGCGTTGCTCTCACGCCGCCTCCCGGAACGCCGTACCCTTATCTTGCGTGGTCCGACTTTGCGTTTTCGCTAGGAGCGTCGCGGTCAAAACTTGTACCCGTCAACCTAAACCCTGTTATTCCTCCGTTTTGGCGGATAGTGGTTGGTCTGAACTCAGACTTCTTTCATACAGTGGGGCGATTCCGCTCGATGTTGTCGGCGAGATCAAGTCTGGTTCTGTGGTCCAACATTTTCAGAAGCGCGTGGACAATCGTTCCGCAAGGAAGTTTTGGCCGCGCTTTCTTGAATCACGCCATCCGGGAAGAACTCGATAATACGTACAACCGAGAAACTATCCGTACATACACGTTTGAAGCTCCGATTACGGCGGGCAACGACACCATACTCTCCGACCGCCGAATCACAATAGGATTACAGAAAACGGGCGATCTTAACTCTGATATTACCGTGCCCTATCCTCTAGTGGTGTTTTGCGATGGTTACGATGATCCGCTTACTCACATAGAGCGCATCACAGGACTAAACTAGCACAACACTTCTGGGCTGTTTTGTGCTATAATGTCGGCAGATCGCGGCGATGTCCGCCGCATTACTGTTTGTGGAGGATCATGATCAATGGGATTGTTCGCCAGACTGTTTGGAACCAACCGCGCCAAATCGCCCGAGTCCGCAAAAGACGCTCCTCCTGATTTTCGGTTTGCAGGAACGCGAAAGGCGCTTGTAGTTGGGATTGACGCCTATCCTGGAGGGAACGCCCTCCGGGGGTGTGTCAACGACTCAAAAGAGTGGTGGTCTACGCTGACCAAAAAGTTCGACTACGACACAAGGGTGCTGCTCAACGAGCGGGCAACGAAGGAAAACATCCTTACTCGCTTGCGTTGGTTGTGCGAGGGCACTAAGAAGGGCGACGAGATCGCGTTCGTTTACTCTGGGCACGGCTCTCGTCTGCGCGACCGCGACGGAGACGAACTGGAAGACCGTCTTGACGAGTGTATCTGCCCGGTTGACATGTCGTGGGATTACGCCCTTCTGGACGACGAAATCGCCGAGTGCTTGGAGAAGCTGCATCCCGAAGCGTTCGCCTGGATGATCTTCGACTGCTGCCATTCCGGAACTTTAACGCGCAACGACCCGGCGGGTCAGCCCGCAGAAGAACCGGAACGCCTGTCTCGTTTCTTGGCCCCGCCGTTCGACATCCAAGTGCGTGCGGAAGGCAAAACGCTCCCGATTCACCGCCTCGGCACAACCCTTCGGCAGGAACGCAAGAACGTCATCAGCATCGCCGCGTGCCAAGACAACCAAACCGCCGCCGAGACAAAGATGGGCGGCGTTTACCGGGGCGCTTTCTCTTACATAATGCTCCAGCAAATCAACAACGGCACGCTGCCGACAGGCTTGATCGTCAAAGAGACGGCAGACACGCTCAAGATTAACTACGGGCAAGACCCGCTTCTGCTGGCCGCGCCCGGTCTGGAAACAACCGCAATACTAGGAGGTCCACGACCATGAGTCCGGAAACTCAACAACTCCTTCTCAGTCTGTTGCAGGGCGTAATGTCTGGCGTAATCCTCGTTTTGATCGGCTACGTCAAGAATACGCCTCTCGAAAAGTTCGAGTGGAAGACCCTTATCACGAAGCTGCCTATCGGAGCCGTGGTGGGTCTGGTAGCCGCTTGGCAGAAGATTCCCTTCTCAGAGGCTCTGTCGTGGGCTACAACGGTCGGATTGATAGCGGTGGTGGATCAGGTCATTAAGGCCCTTCTGCGTCGCTTCTGGCCCGCCGCAGCGGCCTTGGTGGACGTTTCACACAACAACGGAACCCCCGATGATGAAGCTACACACTCTACAGCGGATACGACGCCCAGTGCGCCCGCTGAGCCTGCGGCTCCCGCCGGTGGCGATGCTCCTGCTGCCCCTGCTGCCCCTGCTCCTTAGCGGCTGCATCGGCAATCGCAAAGTACATCTGCTTACGCCAAAGGAACAACGGGTCATTCAAGAACATCGGGAGAAGACAAGCAAGGATGCCGCGCCTCCGACTGCCTTGCGTCTGTCGCCCGGATGGGTCGCGGATGAGCCTGCAACAGAGAGAGGCTCCGACGAAGGAGCCTCTCTTGTTGTTCCGGAAGCGCACGCCGGGGCGCTGTACACGCACCGACAAGACGCGCTGGCAACAGCCTCTTTCGAGTTTTTTCGCGTAGAAATTCCAGAAATCGGAAAATTTTCTTTAGCGCCGGGCTTGGCGTACTCCGAGAACAGGACAGCACTATTTGTAGCACTGGATCGAGAGTTTCCTACACTGCTTGGTATAGAGATGGGGCCGTTCGTAGGCTACGAGATGGAGGAAAGAGGCGTGATTTGCGGCTTTCATATCATCGGGCTGCGTTGGTAGCCCTTGACATTTGACGCCCTGCGATTATACTAAGTGAGGTTTCGCCGGGAGAAATCGATGTCCGTGAACCTTATGAAACGCTGCGCAGAGGCCGTAAAAAAGACCCTGCTCGATACGTTTATGCAGGAAGGCAGCGCCCCAGCACAATTCTACGCCTTCAATGAGAGTCCTTATATGATGGCGTTTCCGCCGATGCTTCCGAAGGACAAATTCGTAGAGCAATTGCGGACTTTCTGCCGCGAAAAAGGCGTACTGCTGCTGGTCTTCGTGTTTGAGGACACGGTAGAGTGTACAGACCCCGACGCGCCGCAAAAGGAGTTCGACGCGCTCGTAATGTATATCGAGAGCGGATTACAGCGGCAGGCGTCGTTCTGGCCTATTCTCCGGCGAGAACCAGAACCTTGTGTTGGTCACGAAGTGGCATTCGACCGCGATCAACTGGATGAAATACTACCCACGGTCTTATCGCGGATTGTTACCGATCCGTTAACGAACTGAATCATGTTTGATACCGAATTGCAAGCCTGCCAACGGTGCTCGCTCCACCGCGAAGTTCTGAGGAAAGTGCCTGGTGACGGAAACACTTCCGCAGAAATAGTGCTGGTGGGAGAAGCGCCGGGCGAACACGAAGTGGAACAAGGAAAACCGTTCGTCGGCAAGGCCGGTTATCTGCTCGACGAGTTCCTGCGAAAGGCAAAGATAACTCGAAGCGATGTGTACATCACGAATGTCTGTCGCTGCCGACCAACAGACAACCGAACTCCGCTGGCGGGCGAGATAGGCGCGTGCAGCGGGTTCCTGATGCGCGAACTCAAAACGATCAAACCGAAAGTCATCGTGTGTCTTGGCGCGATTGCCGCACACTGTTTGGTAGGCCGGAAGAAGTACGGGACTCTGGATAAGGCGCACGGCGATGTGTTTCGCGCCTTCATCACGCCGAGTCTGGTCATCCCGGCAATCATTACGTGGCATCCCGCCTCCTTCTTCCGCCCCCACCCCGAAATCCGCAAAGAGTACGTCCTGCGCGACTTACGCGCTGCGGTAAGAGTCGTCGAAGCGACACGAAACGGCGAGTTGTGGCGCGACTACAAAGGCTGAAATGAACGACGAATACTTCTCGCTTCCAGTACCAGACTTCAAGAATAACCCTATGTGGGTGTGTTCAATGTGCCTGAAGCTCGCCCGCGTCTACGCAAAACAACCAAACGATTGCCCCGGCTGCGGCAGAAATGACTGCGCAGACCCCTATCGCGGCGGGTCATTCCCCTTTTACGAAGGCCCACTTACGGAAGATTTGTTCAAGCGGTTCTGCTTCATCTGCGGCGAACCGTCTGTAATGCTCGTTAGTGCTACCGGCTCGCTATTCCCTCGAATCGTAGGCGTCTGCCCAAACCACACGCCAGACCGATTCAAAGACATCGAGATCGAAAACGAAACAGGCCCCGAACAAGGACCGGGAAAGTCCTGAGCAAAAAATTATGCTTAAAACCGTGCGAAACTTTACACCCTTTTAAGCATAATTTTTTGCTCAGCGGGGCTGTTGGAGGCTGAAATGGCTAGTGCTGTCCCTACGCCCGGCGCGGGCGTGATGCAGTTTTGGGCGTTGGCTTCGATGAAGGTTCTGCTTGATCCGAACCTTTCCGACAAGGCCGCTCGGTTACACACGTTTATGATGCACCGCCTGCACGGGCGGGGCCGCTGCTGGCAGACACAAGAAGCAATCGCATCCGATATGGGTTGGAGTGTCAGCACGGTGAGAAGAACTCTGGCGGAGCTTGTCGAGAAGAAGCTGTTGGTGGTAGGCGTTGAAGCAACGTCCTCCGGACGCCGCAACGTCTACTCCTTCGCGCAGGAAGACCCATACGACGCCGCTTGGACCGACGAGGTCGAAAGACGTGCTTGGGGCGACAACAGACCTCCGAAAGAAGACCTCAAAACACCCTCGGAGGGGGATGAGGTCAAATCTGACCTGATCCCCCCTACTGGAGGGGGGGATGAGGTCAAACCTGACCTGATGGGTGATCTCAAATCTGACATGATCCCCCCTGGGATGAGGTCAAACCTGACCTCATCCTCCGAAAAAACCGAGGCATTAAGCGAGGCCGGTAAACCAGTTACGACAACAGACCCCTCGCCGAACATTAACAGTACAACGACAACAAGAGAGAATCAGAACTGGGGGGTCGCCGACGCTGCGCGTCGGACGCCCCCAGTTGAAGGTGTTTCAGAGACAAAAACAGCGGGCGAGAGGGCAAAACAAACGGCAGCGGAGGCGTTGAGGAAAAGAGTGAAAGAGGATAGGGGGAGCGCGGCCAAGGGCGCGTTGTTAGGGATGGAGGAGAATCCGTCTGCTCCGTTGCCGCGTAAGAGCGTAGGTTGCGCGGAGCGGCGGTTGGGCGATGCGTTCAATATGTTGTTTCATCAGAAGTTCCCCGGCGCTTACGTCGCTGCATCATTGACTCACAAGCAGCGCAGTCAGTTGAAGAATGTTCTAACCTTCTGCGGCGGGGACGAGAAGAAGGCTGTCGCCCTTGCGAAGCACTTGATTGATTACTGGGATGTTCTTTGCGCCCGGCACCTGCTTTGTAGAAACGCGAAGTTTCCGGCGATATGGATGTTGGACTCGATGAAGGAGACCCTCGCGGCGGACGTTCTAGGTTCCTCTGTTGAGGCGTTCGACTTTACATCACCCAACAACTGGGGCGTGCGCACGGCGGAGCAAATGCTTGAAGAACTGAGAAGGAGTCGACAATGACAGACGGTTTCCGAATCTGGGAGAAGTGGGATCATCCGGTTACGGTTGACCACATGATTGCGATGAATTGCGGGCGGCGTTTCTGGAACGCCGATCCCGCCAAGATCGAAGCGAACTACGGGAAAGTGCTGACCGGCCTTTGCCAAGAAATCTGTTCTTTCATCAACGACGGGCGATGCCTCATCATCAGCGGGCCCAGCTTCTCCGGCAAGACGGCGGCGGCGGTGATTCTAGGCAAGCACGTCTTCCGGTACGGCGGCAGCGCCTACATAATTCGTCCAAATGACCTCCTCGAAGCCAAAGAAACCGGCAAAGAAATCGAGGACGGTTGCGACGTGTGGGGTTACTGCGAGCGTATAGACCTGCTCATTCTCGATGACGTTGGTTCCCCCGACACGGTAGGCCGATTCGGAGAGCAGCACGTCGAGAACATGGTGCGCCGCCGCTACAACAAGATGCTCTCTACAGTCGTAACAACCCCTCTGGCTCCCGTAAAATTCAGTGAACTCTACCCCTCTGTGTGGTCGATGCTGATGAACGCCGGTTCGTTGTTGCTGGTGTCGGGACAAGATTGGACGAAGGGAGACTCCGATGGGAATGGGTCATAGCATCATCTCGAAAACCTTGGAACACGGCTTGGCGGAGTTCCACAAGCACAACTTGCGCGTCGAAATGTTCTACGGCAAGGAACGAGAAGCCATAACGTTCATTCTGACCCACGTCCGCGAACACGACGTTGTTCCGGCGAAACAAACTATTCAAGAAAAGTTCGGAGAAGAGTTTCTCGTCCCGGCCCCCGAACCTTTCGCTTACTACGCGAAGCTCATCAAGGAGCGGTTCATAACGAACACCCTTTCCGAAGAACTCTCCGTCGCTTCCGAAGACTTGGGGCAAGGCAAACTCGACGACTGCATCGACAAGATAAAAGCCGCGCTGACCAAGGCAGAGACGACTCGCATCATCGAACGCGACTTCATCGATCTTATCGCCACGGCGGACGCTCGTTACGAAGCCGTTATGGAGATGCGTAGAAATGGAGAGGTTCCTGGATACCTCATGCCGTGGGCGACGTTGAACGCCTGTTGCAACGGCGTTCGTCCGGGAGAACTGTGGGTTTTCGCTGGCGCACTCAAAATGGGCAAGACGTTCATAATGACCTATTTGATGTCACACTTCTATCGCATGAATCTCAAAGTCCTGTTCGTCAGTATGGAGATGCGCATAGAGCGCATCGCGGCCCGCTTCGACGCCATTCATTTCCGTGTTCCGTACGAAGGAATCTTGAAGGGGCGGCTGACTCAGGACGACGTGGATAGTTACACGTCTCAGATCAAATCCTTGAAGTGTGACGACAAAAGCCCGCACCTCGCGGGGACAGGCTGCGTCTCGCGCCCCTGTGACGTGGAACTGATGATGAGCGAGGTCAAGCCGGATATCGTCATCATCGACGCCATCTACAGAATGAAGCCAAACGAAGGGTCTTCCAAGCAATCCCGGTGGGAAAGTATGGCGGCGGTCATCGACGAACTCCAAAAGCTCGCCATCCGCAGGAACATCCCCATCGTTTGCTCTACGCAATTCAACCGAAAGCAGAAGAAGGATGCTACGGCGGGCGACACCGCCAACATCGGCCTGGCCTACGAAATTCCGCAGAACGCGGACATGGTTCTGGGCATTCTTCGTCCGCCCGACCTTCGCGGGCAGAACCGCTGCCTGATAAGTATGATGGAAGGCCGCGACGCCGCCGACTACAAGGACATTATGATCCACTGGAATCTTGTGACGGTGAACTTCGACGAAATCGGCTACATGAAAGACGGCCACCTCGTCAACAACGCCCCCCAGCCCGGCACCAAGATCACGTCACACGCGCCCTCCTCGCCAACCGTTTCCGGCCTAGTACCCCCCAGATCGCCCGATGCCGCCAAGTCATCGGATCAAGGCAACCTGAATCTGTACGTTGTCTCCGGCGGCGCAACTCCTTCAGACGCCCAAAAGGACGTTTCCGGGAGCGACGAAACTCCCAAGCCAGACGGCGACCCGGGCGCGGACGCCCCCTCTAGCGGGTCTCAAGAAAACGCCCCCTCTACTCCGGAACCAGATACCACCGACGTAGAGGACGACGGAGAAATCGAGAACGACGACGCCCCCGCGCCGCCACCCCCACCAACAGAGGATCACGAGCCGCGCCCCCCTCTCAAAAACAAAAAACGCCCCCTCAACCCAAACCAAAACGACAACGACAACGACAACAGCCCCGATGACCCCGAAATAGTCCGCTAAGACCTCGTGCGGCGCACCCCACTACCATGAACAAAACATCCCTCCTAGAACTCGTCCATACCCTAGGCATCACCAAAATCTCCGAATCCAACGGAAATATCTCCATCCCCTGCCCCTTCGCCCCCATACACCACGCCTCCGGCAAAGACGATAACCCGTCAATGTCCATCTCCTTCTCCGACTCAGACCGCTCCCTCGTCCAATGCTTCACCTGCCATACCGACGGGGTCCTCGTGAGCGTTCTTGCCGAACTGGAAAAAAAGATTAAGGGTTCTGTACCCGAAGGTCTCGTGGAGCAAGTTCGGTTGGCTGAGGCGGAGAACCTTCCGGGGATGTGGCTTCGCGCAGGCAGGAAGCACGTAGCCTCGCTGGAGGCGACGCAGCCTGGTGTTAGTGACGACTCTGTCTGGCCGGAGGAGTTTTTGGCCAATTTTCGCCGCGCCATCCACCCGTATCTCATAAAGGATCGTGGGATAGACGAGGCCACATGTCGGTTGTTCTCGGCTCTTTACGACGAATTTCAGCGGCGGGTCGTATTTCCAGTACGACGGCAGAAGGACAAGGCGTTGGTCGGTGTACTAGGTCGTTACTTAGGGGATTGGGAGGCGGATTGTGTTCCCAAGTATCGGGACTATTCCGGGTTCAACAAAGGCCGTTTCTTTTTTGGCGAGCATCTGTTGGACTTGGACAAGCCGCGCATCATTCTTGTTGAAGGGCCTATGGACGTTTTGAAGCTATGGTCGTTAGGTTTCCGGAACGTCTTGGGCATGATGGGCACGTCTGTCACTCAGGTTCGCGTCGAGAAGCTGGCTTTCTGGGACAAGCCCGTTTACATCTCTACAGACCGCGACAAGGCCGGTAACGACGCCCGTTTGTTGTTGAGCCACGCCCTCGGTCGCCGCCTGAAGCTCTTCGACGTACCCCACATCCCTGGCCGCAAAGACCCCGGCGACTGTGTTAGTGCCGACGAATTTCAGTCCGTTTTGTCCAAATCCACCTACATTCGCCCAAAAAAGGCTTGACACTCGCCTCGCTGCTGTTATACTAAGGCATATCGATGGCAGCCGAGGTTCTTTTCGAGGTCTTTAGCCGATGCGTATAGGACGCTCAAGTGGGATACGGCAATTTTTCTCGAAATTGCCGCAATACGGATTTCCAAACTCTACAAAACCCGAGCATTTTCGTTTGGTGTGCGGCAACGTTGCCGCAACTTCTTTTGTGCCGCAGGCACGTTTTTGTGTGGCTTAAGCCACTAGGAGTAACTCATGAGTACGGACAAGGTAGACGGGCACTGGTATTCGTCTGGTTGGGGGGCGAAGGAGGCCGAGCAGGCTCGGCAGGAGGAGAGGCGGGCGCAGGACGGTAAGCGTCGCTGGTTTTGGGTAGGCGTATCGTCGCCGGAGGAGGACAAGTCCCGGCAGATCATTTTCCTTGACGACTTTACGTGGAAGACGGAGAACGGGAACGACGTGATTCCGTTCTGTTTGCGTTTCCACAACATCGTTAAGGACGGTGACTGGAAGCATCCTGTTCACGAGCCTTGCGTATCGCAGCGTGGCGGGTGTGTCTTGTGCGCCAACGGATTCACGTCCCAGTTTGTCGGCATCTTTTCCGTCATCGACATAGCGCGGTGGCGCGATCCTGAGACCGGCAAGGAAGTGATTCGTCCGCAGGTAAGCATTCTGCCTGCCGTGAACGAAGCCCTGAACGTTATTCAATCCCGCTACAAGCGGTTGAACAACCTTCAAGGTTGGTTGTTCAGCGTTGCCCGCCACGACATGAAGGCGGCGCGTGCTGGTTCTGACTTCATGCCTGAGCAGAAGTTGGAGAGCATTGAAGGCTATCTTCGGGAGAAGGGGTTGTGGCCGGAGGCTGACAGCAAGTATCCGTTGGACTTGCGGCCTTTCGGCATGAGGGCGGACGAGGCGTTGGCTTTCTACCGCGAGATGTTCAAGCCGAAGGAGCCGGACGTTCTCCGCAAGATGTTGTCCTCGGTCAAGTGTTCGGACGGCCTGACGTGGTACCGTGACAAGAAGAAGGCCGGTGCTGGTAAGGATAAGGGTGCCGATGACGACGGCGGCATCGTTGATTACGACGAATAATTTCGCCCTGCTAACGTCCGAGATCGATGATGTCCTTGCTCGACATGGCGTATTTTCATTCGACTTGGAGACCACCGGTCTGAGTCCTCACAAGGACTCGATACGCGGCGTTGCCTTGGCTGCTGGGGATCGGGCGTGGTATATCCCGGTTCTCAGCAGCCGGGCGTATCGCTTTGATGACGTAATGCGTTACGTCAAGGGGATACTCTCGCTGCGCGACAAGCTTGTTGTTATGCACAATGGGGCGTTCGACTTGCAGTTTCTTATGCGGATGGGGATAGAGGTTCTCTGCAAGTATGCTGACACCTGGGTAGCGGCCTACATGGTTGATGAGACTCGCGCCGGAACGTCTCGTCTGCGTTTGAAGGGCAAGGGCGGTCTCATTTACGACCTCTATGACGTGATTCTTCCCGAATACCGTCAGACTGCTCTCGCGGGCGAGGCGTTGCCGGGGATGGAGCACATTATCAAAAGCGAAGACGAGTATGCCGCAGACGATGCTCGTTGGACGCTGCGCGTCTGGCGTGAGAAGTTACTGCCCGCCCTGGAGAAGAAGCCGCGCACCCTGAGATGGTTCTGGGCCGTTGAGATGGAGATCACGCGGCTGATTGCTGAGATGGAGTATCACGGCATTGGCATCGACGTCAACTTCCTGAACAAAGCCGAGGACGAGATTGTTGACGAGATGGACGCGCTCAAGGCCGAGCTACACGAGATAGCGGGCGAGCCGTTCAACTTAGGCAGTCCTCAGCAGGTCGCCTACATCGTTTACGACAAGTTCGGAATGTCTCCGCCTCCCGGTACGGAGCGGACGAAGGCCGGGACTTACCCTGTAGACAAAGGTTTGTTGGCCACATTGGTTTCCAAAGACCCCGACAAGCCGAACTTTGTAGACAAATATCTTGCCTGGAAGGGCCGCGAGAAGATGATTGGGACGTATGTCCGTGGTTTGCGCAAGCAGGCCATGAACTCCGGCACGGGGCGCATCCACTCCGACTTCTGGCAGGCGGGCACTGCTACAGGCCGTTTCAGCAGCAGGCACCCTAACATCGAAAACATACCGAGAGCGGGCGGTTTCAAATGGCAGTACACATATCCAATCAAAGCCGCGTTCGTCGCGCCACCCGGCAAAGTCCTTCTCGTCCACGACTATAGCCAACTCGAACTGCGCATAATGGCCCATCAATGCAATGATCCATCCATGCGCAAGGTCTACATCGACGCCGCGACGAACCCCAACGCCATTGATCTCCACGAAACCACACGCCTCGCCCTGGCGGAAAAGAGCGGTGATCCCAAGTTTCCTCGGACGATAGCCAAGAACGTAAACTTCGGTTTGTTGTATGGTCAGACGCCACAAGGACTTAAAGACTTCTTGTGGTTGAAGGCGCGTATTGAGCGTCCTGTGGAGGAGTGTATTGACTGGCACACAGCGTTTTTTGAGAAGTATCCTGGCATTGCGGAGTATCACGAGAAGATTTTCAAACAGATTCGGGACAAAGGTTACGTGTTGAGTTTGACTGGTCGGGTGCGGGACTTGGCGTATTTGTTCAGTCAGAATCCAGGGTCGGCGTTCCGGATTGGGGTTAACTTCACCGTTCAAGGCAGTGCCGCCGACATGATCAAGCTCGCCATGCGGAACATTCGTCGGCGCGTGCGTGCTGAACGAGCGTGGGCCAAGTGCGACATACACATTGTCAATCAAGTGCATGATGAATTGGTGACGGAGTGCGTAGCTGAGGCCGCCGAGGAAGTCTGCGCGATGATCTCTCACGAGATGTGTAGTGCGTTACCTTTGTCTGTTCCGCTGGTTGCCGGGGGCGGCGTGGGTCTTGACTGGCTCAAAGCCAAGAAGGATGCTGAGGACAGAGAGGAGGCGGCAAAGAAGAAATGACGCCCACCATCATCATAGACTCCGTCGCTCGCGTGCCTGCCGAGGCTGTTACGCCCCTAGACGCTTGTCGGATTGAGGACGACCTTACTTTTCGTACCTATTTCAAGAAAGATTATGGCTTCGGCAAGAAAGCGCCGGTCCGTCTGTATGAGGAATCCGAGGACGGAGGGCTGCTGCTTCCTCGCGGCTACGACCTTTCCGCCTGGACGAACAGCGGTCGCGTCGAAATTCGACAAGCCCCGTCTCTCGGTCAGCCGGTCGCCTTTTCCTTCCGCGAGGACGTTCAGTCTCAAGAAACTTCTAAGAAAAAGTTCCAAGATGGCCTTATCGAGACGTTTCTGGCGAGGTTGGCGTCGCAGCCGGGCAGCATGAAGGGCGGCATCCTCAGCGCCCCGTGCGGGAGCGGAAAGACGTGCATGTCCTTGAAGATTGCCTCGCGGCTCGGATTATCAACCCTGGTGCTTGTGAACAAGGGTTTTCTTCAAAAGCAGTGGGTGCGGGAGCTTCTCAAGTTCACGGATATGGAGAAGGGCGACATCGGTCTCGTGCAGCAGAAGAAGTGTCAGTTCGAGGGCAAGAAGGTCGTAGTCGCCATGATCCAGTCGTTGTTGTCCCGCGAGTATCCCCCCGAATTGTTTACGTGGCCCGGCGTCATTTTGGCGGACGAGGTGCATCGTCTTGCTGCCGAGAAGTGGTGCCGCGTTTCCGCGTTGTTCCCCGCCGCGTACAGAATCGGCGTCAGCGCGACGCCGCGTCGCAAGGATGGCCTGACCAAGGTTTTGTCCCTGACGATAGGCGATGTCCTTGCCAAAGGGTGGTCTTACGGGCTGGTGCCGAACGTCTATCAGGTGCAGCGACACACTTACGTCCCTGAAGCGCGGTATCATCGCAAGGCTGCCGGGGGTCGAGAAGAGACAACCTTCCTCGCCACGTTCCTCAACCTGCTCGTGAAGGTCGAGCCGCGCAACGAATGGCTCGTTTCCGAGATGTTGGCTGCCTGCGCCAAGGGTCGCAAGATTTTCATTCTGTCCGCTAGGCGGGAACACCTCGACATTCTCCGCTCCATGTTCCATTCCGGGTGCAGTGGGCGTTACACCTCCGGCTTTTACGTCGGCCAGATGAAGCAGGCGGACCTGGATGCCAGCGCACAGTGCGACGCCATCTTCGGCACGTACTCGATGGCCGCCGAGGGCTTGGACATCCCCGCTATGGACACGCTGTACCTCGCAACGCCGATGGCTGACGTTGAGCAGGCGACAGGTCGTATTCTCCGCAACCACGACGGCAAGAAGACGCCCGTGGTCGTGGACCCCGTAGACGACATACCTCTTTGTCTTGATTGGGGCAAAAAGCGCCTCAAGCAGTACGAGCGGCTGGGCTACAACGTCAAGGTCGCCCCCGACTACGCTTCTGTTTCTCTCGAAGGAGACTTCTAATGGCAAAGCAAGAACAGGTTGATCTGGTCAAGCGCTGGATGGCTTGGCAGTTCTCTCGTTTCGTGCGCGGCTCGAAGGTGGATGAGAACATCCGCGCCTTCCTGAATGGGCCGCCAAATGCGAAAATCCCCATCAACTTCACCTTCGTCCTCACCGACGACCTTCAGCGCAGGCTCGAAGCCGGAGATACCGCCGAGTTCGCGGAATTCCCCGTGCCGGGTCTTGACAAATCCGTATAATCTGTTATACTAGGACTAGGAGACTCCAAGATGGGAAGAAAAAGTAAGTCTGCAAACAAGAGCCGTAACACCCCCGAGTATAACGCGAGTTACTACTCTGAGCACAAGGCCGAGATATCGCAGCATCGCAAGGATCGTTACTGGAAGAGCGACGACTACCGCAAGGCGGTGTTGCGCCGGGAGCGCGAGTGGCGCGAGGGCAAGAAGCGGAAGTTGTTTGAGGCCGCGCAGGCTGAGATAGCTGCCACGCCCAATTTCGACCTAAGCACGTGTCAGCACCGCGAGATCGTGGTCAAGCTCCAGGGTGAGGCGAAGTTACTGGTCTCCCCGGCGGCGGTAGCTGCGGCGCTGGACGTAGCTCCACGTACGGTAGCTGGATGGGCGACGGACGGCTTGATACCCGGTCCCGACTTTTTGACGGAGGCCAATTATCCGGGTGCTCCGCTTGTGCGCCGGTGGTTTACTCCTGACTACGTTCAGCGAATGTATCGTCTACGTCCTTACCTGTGTCTTGGGCGAGCCGCCTTCTTCGACGCCGTCAAGAAAGAGTTCAAGAAGGAGTTTGTCCGCGACCGCGTACGGGAATCGAGAGATCGGGCGAAGGAACGGGGTGCGTAATGGCGGGTAGCTCCCTCTTACGTCCCGGCAACATTATCATTCACGCTCAGAACCCTGTTTACGCCGTTTCGGTGACGATCACGGAGCCAGTGGGGTTCGGTGAAGGCAAGCGCGTGGTTTTCGAGTCAATTGAATCGGGAGAATTGGAAGATGGCCGAGCCGTCAGACCCCAAAAGTTCTCACGTGGAAGTGGCGATTGGAAGGACTTTGGGACTTCCTAACTTCAACTCTTTTCGTGTTGACGTGAGCGTTAGGATGCCCTGCGCGGACACGCCGGAGGCGCGAGACGCTGCTTTCTTGGCTGGCAAGGAATTCTGTTTCGACCGCGTGCGCAGCGAGATTGACGCGGTAAAAGAAAAGGTTCGCGCCCTCCAAAAGAGAGAGAACGGCGATGACTGATCTTGGCGACACGCGGTGGGCGCTGGTGACGTACTCCTATCCGGCCAAACGGCCTTGGACGGCGCATCGTATGAACAGCCGCCTCAAGCCGTGCGGCATCCCGATCCGCCCACAGGTCTACCTGGTTCCTCGCAGTTCCGTGCCGGACTTGCAGGAGCGCATCCTCTGCGGGTTGCGCCGTTACAGAGACGCCGTAAAGATTTTCATTACCTATGTTCATCCCCTCAGCGACCCGGCGATTGACGCGCTCATCCAGGATCGTCTGAACGCCGAGTTTCCTCCGTTGTGCGCCAAGCTTGCTCGCTATCGCGCCTCTTACTGCGTCCCCGATTGCATCGGACTTGCTCAATACCGCACCTCTCGCGGCGTCCCCGATTGTATCGGAGAGCAAATCCTGGCTATGTTGGAAGGAGCTAGGAACGTCCTCCAAAGCACAACCTATACGCCCGAAATGTTTGCTCCCTACAAGCAGTTGTATGATGCTTGGATGAACTATTACGGAGAGGTACACAAAGCCGTGTTAGCGGAGACGCGGGAGCCTTTGACGCCCAAGCGGTACAGAGTGGCTGCCGGGCGTTTCTACAATCTTCAACAGACACCGCCCTTGCCGGGCTTTGAATGTGCGGAGCTAACGGATGGCCAAGGAAGAAAACAGACATGATACGCACCGGGAGCGGCTAAAGGCTCTCGCCACGAAGTTGGCTCGGAAGCACGGCAAGAACATACTGATGCCTGCCGACGAGAATCCTTACTCCGACATTCCGTGGTTGCCTACCGGGATATTCGCCGTGGACTACGCCCTTGGCGGAGGATTTCCAAAGGGGCGCATAGGCAGTTGTTTTGGCGAGTACTCAAGCAGCAAGACTCTCCTGCTGTTGAAGCTGGTGGCTATGTCGCAGATGATTTGCCGTGTCCACAACACCTTGATGTTGCAAGACCTGTCCAAGCCGTTGCTGCGCTGCCCCACGTGCGGCTCTCGTTCCAAGAAGGAAGTCTGCGAAAAGTGCAGCGACAAGAAGATCAAGGTGATGCGGGAGAACTGCGGCGACTTCGAGATGTCCTGCCCTGTGTGCGGCTTTTTCAATCCTCACCGGGCGTTCTGGGTCGACATGGAGGGCGTTTACTCCAACACATGGGCAGCCTTGCTGGGGGTGGACGCTGAGTACGTTGACGTTTCGCGTCCTGAGTATGCTGAGCAGGCCATAGACGCTTACGAACTGACATTGAGGGAGTTGGACGTCGACATCTCCGTAATTGACTCTATAGCGGCCCTGACGCCTCTAGGCGAGATTCAGGACACCGCCGAGAAGATGCAGGTAGGCGTTCAGGCCCGCCTGGTCAACCGGTTAATGCGCCAGGCTGTCAGTCTCCAGAACAGTGACGACCTCCGTAAGGACGGTCGCGTGCTGACACAGATTTTCATTAATCAAGTTCGAGAGAAGGTCGGTCTGATGTTCGGCGATCCTATCGTCCGTCCGGGCGGGCGCGGCCAGGAGTTCGTGTCGAGCGCCGAACTCAGGATGCGGCGCAACAAGACGTACTCTCCCAACGACGATCCCGTACTCTCCCTCTTCTCGTTCGTCGTCACCAAGAACAAAACGGGGATGCCGCCCAAGCGCGTAGGCAGCTTCCGTCTCTGGCACGACAATTACGACGGTCATCCTCCCGGTTGGACTAACGAGCCGATGGTGGTCGCCAAAGCCATGCAGAAGTCCGGATGGGCGTTGTCCGCCAACGAGGACGGCAAACTCATAGAGACTCTTCCTCTCGGCCAGGAGCTTCTCAATGACGCCGCGCTGACGGACGTAGCTACTGCTCACGAAGCCTGCCTCAAGAAGGGCTTGATCCTTTCGTCTTCCGACGTAGCAGCCCGCATCGAGAAAGACCTGCAACTCTGGTGGAAGGTCCGTACGACCTTGTTCCAGGAGCGCTTAGGCAAAGTAGAAGAGGAGTTGGAAGATGCCTCCCATTGATCAGAGCAAGCTGTTGGAACACACCGGAGACAAGCGTGACCGCGATAAATCGTCCAACAAACGCTCTCACGCCAAGCAGTTCCGTAACAACGAGGCCGCCCGCCGTCACCAGGAGCGCGTCGCCGAGGCAATGGTCGGGCGCGTCCAGCCAGCCTCCGGCGCGTTCGACGGACACAAAGGCGATGTCATCACCCGCTTTTTCAAGCTTGAGTGCAAAACTACTCAGTTCCGCTCGCTCAGCGTCAAGTCCGACTGGCTCACCAAGCTGTTCATCGAGGCGGAGCGCGAGAGCCAGCTTCCCGCGTTGGCCGTCGAGTTTCAACAGCTTCCCGTAGCCGTCGGCAAACAGTGGGTAATGATTCCCCTCCCCGTCCTAACCCGGCTACTTCTCTCGTGGGAAGACCAGCAAGAAAAACAAGACTGCGCAAAACAGTCTTGACATTACCAATACCTCGGATATAATATCTTGTGAAAGGAAACATGAATGTCCGACGTGACAGATGTGCTAGGCGACCTCGTTGAAAGTACAACCCCTGAACCGTCCTCGTTGATATCTGACGCCCTGAAGCAAGTGCTTCGTACGCTGAACTGGGTTCCTACTAATCGTGCGCCGGGGCTGCATTGTTCTGAACTCTACGGCTTTTGTCCGCGCAAAAAGTTGTTCTCGCTGCTTGACCCTATAGATGGCGTCAAGGACGTTGATGCGTTGACGATGGCGCGGTTCAACTTCGGCTCGGCGTTGCACGATCTGTTTCAGAATCAGTATCTTGGCCCCGCAGGACTCCTGCTCGGTGTCTGGGAATGCAAGCGGTGCGGCCACAGGGTAGGCGGTTTCGACCGCGACCTGTGGGTCAAGATGCCTTCCGGCCCGTGCGAGAAGTGCGCGGATGTCAAGACGTGCAAGTGCATTTGGCCGGACGACAGTGTTGTTGAGCGGCACTGCCAGTTGTGTCCGAGAGGCGGTTACTGGCATTACGTCGAGATGGGAGTGAAGGACGAGGATACCGGCTATATCGGGCACACAGACGGCGTATTGGCCACTTCGCCTTTTTCAATCCTCGAATTGAAGTCTGCCGGTCCCAAGTCGTACCAGTTTCTCAAGAAGCCGTATGACGCGCACGTGCTCCAGGCCAATCTTTACATGCGTCCGCTCAAGCTGACGCAGGCGCGGATCGTTTACATCGACAAAGGCAACGAAGACCCCGCGCTCGTCAAGGAGTTCGTCATCGACTACGACGAAGCCCTGGTCGAGCGCACGCTCGCTCTGCTCCGTCAGTATCGCGCCGCCGAAAAGAACAGAAATTTCCCGCCCAGACTGTTGGGGTGCGACACGCGCTCCTGCCCTTGGGCGTCTCGTTGTTTTGACGATGATTACGTCGATGAGTTGGTAGAGGAGTGGCAGAAAGATGTCGCGCAAGGGTAATCAAGGCACTGGTACTTGGAAAGCGTTCGAGCTAAAGCTCGCCCACGAACTGGGCGAGTGGTGGTGCGGAGACCGAGACGCATTCGCCCGCATCGCCTGCTCCGGCGCATTCCCTCGCGCAAAAGCTGAGGCCGATATTGTGGCGGCCAAACCGGCTGCGGAAGGATTTCCATTCGCGGTGGACGCCAAGTGTCGCCCCAGCGAGTTCGACCGAGAGGATTTGTTTGGACTGCTGGTAGCATCGCCCGGCAATCATCCGATTGTCCGGTGGTGGAATGAACTCGGTCAAGTCGAGGTTGTTCTCAGCGGACGCAAAATGCGATGGCTGGTCATTTCCGTAAGGAGCGGCAAGCACCTCCTGGTGATGGGCCGCAGAGAATGGCGGTGGTTGTGTGATCGTGTGGGCAAGCCCGCGCTCCCGGTCATGCGTTTTGATGACGGGCGTGATGTTACGCAGGAGGATGGCGCGAGTTCGCTATTCATCTGCGTATTTCGTGATTTTCTGGGTTGGTGTGACAACCCGGAAGCTTTGGGTGCTCCCAAGTCCCTTTCAGAAAAGGAGACCGTGCATGAGACGCACAGCGTTTGTGATCGCGGCTCAGACTTGGGGGGAGCGTCATCTGGGAACAAGTGAGTTAGGAGCCGTTCTGAAACACCTAGCGGTGGAGCAGCGAAAGACGGCCCCGGAGATTGCGATGCTGTTGGCAGGCGACGACAAGAAGTTCTCGGCTGAAACGGTGAGAAGGGTGATCAAAAAGCTGGACGTGAAGCCTCGGCAGCCTACTTTCGCGGAAGTAGTGAAGGGTCTAGGCTACAAGTCCATTCCGGACTTTTTCTTAAGTCCGAGGATTGCTCGAAAGCCGCACGCCGAGGTTGCGAAGATGACAGGACATTCACTACACACCGTGTGGGTCCATTGGAACGATGTCAGAACTGCTCTCCGCGAGGGGCGATCTGTGGGAGCGGTGTAAATGCCAGACGAAAAGATGTTACCAGCAGTCCAGAAGAAAGAGTTGGTGCCCGGTGTTCCCGACGAGGTTGACCTGGAGTCGTTGTCGTCCGAGGAGGTGCGTGATCGCGCCCGCGCCTTGTATTTCGCTTCGAGAGTTCTGAATGTGGCGTTGGCGGAGACGCTGGATCACATTATCAAGAAGTCGTTCTACAACGACTATGGTTGGAACTCCTTCGACGAGTACTGCGAGAAAGAACTGGGAATGCCTGGACGACAGGGTTACACCTACGTCCAGATATTCCGGTCGCTGCGAGACAATACCCCTCTCACGAAAGAGGAGATGGGCACTATCTCGACGACGAAGGCCAACAGCCTGCGCAAACTCGCCGACGCCGGTTTGTTGAAGGACGAAGATACGGCAAAGGAGTGGTTGGAGACGGCGCAAGACCTTTCTCTGGAACAGGTCAAGGAGCAAGTGAACCAAGCGCTGGAGACAGCCGTGGCAGACAAGAAGACGGAAAGGCCGACGCCGGATCATCCTGTCAAGATTCTGCGTTTTCCATTGTTTGCGGAGCAGCTTGCTGTCTGGCAGGAGGCAGAAGCGCGTGCTCGTACCATAGCCGAGTCCGACAAACCTGGTCATCTCCTGGCTTGCATTTGTACTGCTTTCAACGCTGAGGCATGGGATGGGCGTAAGGAATCTCTTAGCAAACTGTGCCTCAGTTTGGAGCGCACGTTTGGTGTCAAAGTCATTGCTCTCGAACCCGGAGACGATGTCCGTGTCCTCTACGGAGAAAACGCCCTCGCAGCCTTCGCCGCCGCAGACGACGGAGAAGAGTCCGAAGAAGGCGAAGCGGAAGAAGGTTGAGCCGCAGCACGTGTACTTCGAGCCTACCGGTTTCCGGGATGGCGTGGCGCACGTGTTGAAGTTCAACATCTCTCCTGACGGAACGAAACTCGTCCATGACGCGACCTACACCGTCCAATCGACGGGTGAGTGTTCGTGCCAGGGCAACGCGTACCGTCACCGCTGCAAGCACGTGGACATGACGACGGATGATCGGCCAGGCACTGTTGTTACACTTTCCGAGGCTCGACGCGAAATCAGCCGTCTGGGTCTGTGGTTGCACACGTACTACATTTTCATTGATCTGCCGAAGGACGATCCTTACGACATGAGCGGCCAGAGCATTATCGGCGCACACATCAAGGCCACTGGGGTGGACAAGCGCATTGTTTGCCCGTTCCCCAAAGAGGGCGTCTGGCGCATCTACATGCCTAAGACCGGCTTCAAGATCATGGTTCACATCGTCGAGTTACACGGCTTCCGCAACGCCGCACCGCCGCCTTATTATCGGGGGATCGCGTGATGGCGCGAGTTCACAGAAACAAACGAAACGACTCGTGGTTTTCCGGCGGGTTCCCCGCGCAGGGAATCACTTACAAGCAGTTCTTCTTCCTGTACAATCACTGGCAAATCACGAAGGGTCTGTTCGCGCCGAGCATCATCAGCTTCCTGGAGCTTTCTCGTATGGCTCCCGTGTTCTGGCTGGCGTCGCTCTCGCGCAGGGAGGCCATCGATCTGATCAGTCGCATCAAAGAGGAAGAATCGGAGCGTCGACCCATCTCGCCCGGCTTGCTGGAATCCCTGCGGGATTTCCAATCCGAGCGCATGGAGAAGGTCGGGGCGATCTCCGCTGGCTGTTCGTCGTGCTCTGAACTGTGGCCGGAGAACATTCCTCTGACCCAGATTGGAGATGGTGTTTTCTTGCGTTGTCCCTCGTGTGGGGCTACAGTTTCGCTAGGCATAGGAGAAAGCTGATGAGTTCTGTTAAGGTAACTCTCAAAGATCGTAGGACCGAACGCAGTTATGAGGGCGACTTCGTAACGGCTGTTACCGTGTCTAACAACCCGGACGGCGAAGTATCCGCCCGCGTAGTCTTCTCGCCGACAGAAGTCAAAACCGGCTTGGGCCTATTTGTGGCGGGGGTGGAGATTCTTCAAACGCTGGTCAACTTGGGCGTTGAAGGCCCCCACGTGGAGGCGGCCAAGCTGGCTCTCCAAGCTATTGATGACAACGATCCGTCTAAGACCTGTCCTTTCTGTCACAGGAAGCCGCGTAAGGATAGCGACAAGGCCGTCTGGACAAAGGACCATGTTCTGGTGGCGTGCGAACGATGTGTGATCAAAATGAGCCGGGAGGAGTTGGCCGCAGCGGTGGCCGCCCGTCTGTAGCGGTGGCCCAGTTGCTCCAGCGGCTGCTGGCCTCCGACACAGAAGTTCGTAGAACTCTGGCGACGACTGCACGCATTACCAATGTCAATGTGGTCAGTCGCGTTGCTCTCGTGTCCCTGTTGATAGAAAAAGGCGTTTTCACATCTGAAGAATTCGCCCACGCGGTGAAGGATGCCGCGCAAGAAATGGGCGTGGAGCTTTCTGATGAGTCACAAAGGCCGTCTGAGCAAGGGCAAAACGGACGCCCCGCCGAAGACCAACTCGGCGGTTAAGCGCGTCAACTTCAATTTGCGCAAGGGCGTGGCCTGCCCCCTTTGCCACGCGAACATGGTCTTCGCCAGGACTGTTCCAGGTCTCTCACGCGACAAGCGTAAGAACCTAATCCCCGTCAAGCGGAACATCTGGATGTGTACCAACTCCAACTGCATGAACGTCGTCGGCTTCGAGTACCGTCTCGACGGCAAACAGGGCGACCTCCACCGCAAACTCCAAGAGGAAGCAGCCGGTGTCCGCAAGAAGCGCGTAACTATCATTGAAGGAACCAACGATTAATCGGAAAAATCTCTTGACATCTTCCTCCCCGCTGTTATAATAACAGTGTCAGACGTGAGTGATTGTCTTTGCTGTTTCGCCGAGACATTTCTTGCGGAGGATGGTAAGATGACCTGAGTTGTCGTACCGCTCTTTGACATTGCTGCGCTCGCGTAGTTTAGGTCTGGCTTAAAACACGCAGGCTGCGGGCTAAGCGGTCATGCCTCTGGCGGGGTAGGCCGCGCCGCGAACAAGCGTCGCCAGACGCTTGGGTCTGTGGACGGGGGTTCAAATCCTCCCCGCGAGCAGCCAGTTTCTGCTGACTGCGGCCAGTGCGCTGGTCGGGTAAGAGTCTGGACGACGAGAACCGTTAGTTCAGAGACGAGCCGCGACTCGGTGGAAGCCGGGGGACAGTGAGACGGCCCGATGCCACGGAATAACGCGCAATGCTTCCGTGCGGAGCAGGGTGGGGAATCCTGCCAGTCAGCGGTTTCGACCAAACGGTAGTTCAGATGGCAGAACACCCGATGTACAACGGGAGAGGGGGGTTCGACTCCTCCCCGTTTGGCCAGTCATTTTTGGCGACTGAGACGAAGCAATCGTCTGGTTGCAATTCAACGCGGCGCGTCAGAGTTGCTGAGAAGCTGTGAACATATTGCTCTTGGTTCGGAGCTTCTGTGAAGCCAACATTGGGCCGTCCGTGACCAAATGGGAGCCGGGTGAGGAAACCGGCCAGTCGCCACGCAATCTTTAGCGGCTGCGTAATCTTGGGATCGTATGCCCTACGGAGCGTACCAGGGCGCGTGAGAGCGGGAGTAGCTACCCGCCACAAACCCAAAGGCGGAACGGATGAACCCGGCCAGCCGCGAACAGTTTTCGGGCGGCTGCATTTTGCAGCCTGGTAAGGTCTCACAATTAGAAGGAAGTGGTCTGCAACAACGATCCTTCTCGGTGAGAATGTCGGTGTGAATCCGGCCAGCCGCCCACCAGTTTCTGGTCTGTTGGTGTAAAGGATTGCATGTCTGGTTGTCAACCAGAAGGAAGGGGTTCGAGTTCCCCTACAGACCGCCACGGAAGGATTGCCTAATGGCAAGGCAACGGTTTGCTAAACCGTCGGAGGGCCAAAAGCTCTCTTGGGGGTTCGAGTCCCCCTCCTTCCGCCACTCTTTTCGTACGGACGGGTAGCCTAATTGGCAAGGCACCAGCCTCGAAATCTGGAGAACCCTAACACGGTTCTGGGGGTTCAAGTCCCCCTCCGTCCGCCACTTCCTCTCGGAGGTTGTGATGAACGAGCATGACGTACAGCAGTTGGGCGTCGAGCACATCAGTGAGTGCGGATACTATATTCAGTGTTCACATACGGGCGCGGAAGACTGCCTTGAGTACACGCCTATGCGCCCGACGCCGGAACAAGCCGTTCAGGACGCCGAGAAGGGGAAGTGGGTGAAGGTCGGGATCAAGTGGATTTGTCCAGCTTGTCGTGCTGCAAGCGTGGTTCGTCGTTGATGTGGAACGGTCCCGCAATGGCAGCGGACCAGACTGTAAATCTGGCGGTACCGAAAGGGCCAACTGGAGGTTCGAGTCCTCCCCGTTCCACCATCCTTGCGGTGATAATGAGCGCGTGGCAGAGCACTATTGCAACAGCCTGCAAAGCTGTTTTACGAGGGTGGAATTCCCTCCGCGCTCTCCAGTAGGCCCGTAGCTCAATTGGCTAGAGCGCCTGCCCTACAAGCAGGAGGTTTCCGGATCGTAGCCGGACGGGCCTACCATTTCGAGGTTGAGGAGACGCTGTTATGGCGAATGAACGTGCGGAAGCGACGGATTGTTTGAAGCGGTTTACTCGGCAGGTGCGGCGCGGAATCCTTTCGACGGGTCAAGTTGCCGACATCTGCCGCACGACCATTCCGACAGTACATGGCTGGACAAACAACGGCCTGTTGAAGTTTCACTACCTGCCGCGTGGCTCGCGGCGGGCGCGGCGTGTTGAAGTTAAGGACTTACAGGAGTTCATGGCTACGATGAACATGCCGCCCGATTGGTTGACCGAGTTTTTGGCGAAGTACGATGGACAACATCCATGATGCCCCGGTGGTCTAGTTGGCTAAGACGCGGCCCTCTCAAGGCCGAGACTACGGGTCCGAATCCCGTCCGGGGTACCACAAGATTACCAAACTCGCGTAGCCCAACGGACAAGGCGTCGGTTTCCTAAACCGGAGATTCCGGGTTCAAGTCCCGGCGCGAGTACCATTTCTCGACAGAAAGGAATGCGTTATGCTTCAAGAACAAGTTCAGATGGGCGCAAGGGTTACGATCAACGACCCTTACCAGCCGTGGCACGGCGCGGCGGCAACGATCCACACGCAGAACCCGCAGCAGGTGTCGCAGGGCATTTGCATCGTGGCATTGGAACGGCCTCTCAGTATCCAGGGCCAGTTTGTTCAGGCGCTCTCGCTCCCCATTGCCAGTCTCGTTCCGGAAGCGATTATCACTCGCGTCACGGAGGACGGCGGCGGAGTGCCTCTTCGTCTCACACTGACATTCAACGTCGAGTACAGCGTCAACCCCAAGTTTTATCAAACGACCGATCCTCGCGCCGTGCTCGCCGAGGAGATCAAAGCGGCGCGGAAAGACCCCAAGTTCGTCTTATCGCAGCCCGCCGCCGTGTTCTCTGTCAGCGGCGTGGTTGTTGGCCTGGAAGAGCCGAAGCCCGCGCCAGCCGTAGTGCCCCTCGCGGAGTTGCCTCCGGCAGAACCGCCAGAGCCGCCGCCTTCTTCGCCCAAGTGCAGCGACGCGATAGAAGCGTCAGTTTAGTTTCGTGGGGCGCGGGCAAAAGTTAACAAGTCATTCCCGAGACCTACCCGACGGCTGTCCGCGCCCCCGTCTTTCACATGCACGAACCAAAGCATACTGCCAAGCGTTACGCCGAGATGCTGGACGAACTCCGTCCTAAGCTCTCCAAAAAGCATCGACAGTGGCTCCTTGACCTGTGGAGGGACTATCAAGCCTCCTCTGTGGACAAGGGCGCACGGATCATGGTCGCGTTCGACGAGAAGACCGAGTGGTTGACCGCCGAGGAAACGCGCCGCTTCGTTTATCTCGTGCGCGGGTTTGGTTTCGATATCATCAACACGGGGCATCCAGGCGAAGACATGCCTCCGGAACTTATGTCGTTCGCCTATCACGCGGCCAAAGGTCTCATACCGGACTTAAAGTTCGCGCCGCTGGCGTCCGCTGGGGATGTGGCGAAACAGCAAACGCACGGCGCTTAAGACGCCGTGGGCGCAATGCCCTTGGGGGTGCGAATCCCCCCATCCCTACCATTTTCTGTATTGACAACGGCGGTTTCGCTGTTATAATACTTGACATAGGCCGTCCTGCTGTTATAATAGAGGTAGGACGGATGGACAAAACAAACCTTTTTGTGGAGGTCGTAAAGATGGGAACGCGATCACTGACAGTTGTGATGGACGGCAAGCGGCACGTGATGACGCTCTACCGTCAGTTTGACGGTAATCCCGAAAGGCACGGCGAAGACCTTGCCGCGTTGCTGGGGAAGGTGCAGATCATCAACGGACTTGGCAGCGGCGACAGTGACCGGTTGGGCAAGGTCGCCAACGGCATGGGCTGTTTGGCGGCGCAGCTTGTGGCGCGGCTCAAGGACTGCGTCGGCAACGTTTACGTCGAAGGCCGTTGGCCCAAGAAGGACTGGAAAGACACGTCCTACCAGTACGTCATCAACAGAGGATCGTACTGTGGAGAGCCGGGTGGCGTTGTATCTCGCACCGTCACTGTCACCGTCATGGAGTCCGGTAAGAAGGTGCTGTTCAAGGGCGACGGCCCCGCTTTCGCCAAGTGGGTCAACGGCAAGATCAAGGAACAGAAGAAACTCGTCGCCGCCCGCGTCGAGTAGTCAACCAGGGCCGGGAGAAATCCCGGCCCTTTTCGTTTCCTGCTCTTGACATAGCCTGTCCTGCTGTTATAATAAAGGTAGGACAGAACAAACCTTTTTGTGGAGAACAAAGATGGGTGCTGAGAAGTTCGTTCAAGCTGCTGTGGGTAAGACGGCAGAGGCCGCTTACAAGGCTGCTGTTCGTGCCGCTGTGTACGATTACGGGCATGATCTTTACAACGGCACGATCAGTACGACGGACGGCTTTACTATCGTGCGCGTTCCGGCGGGCGAAGACCCCTTCGAGTATGCGGAGAGGCACGGCTTCGATTTCGATAAGTGGGGAGAGTGCGGCTGCATTCCTCTTTCCGTGCCGCGCATCAAGAAGCTCGCGGAAGCCGGTTGCGGAACATCCCGCTGGCTGCTGGAACAGCTTGCCAAGAAGGGCGGAAAGCCTTTCGTCTTTTTCGGCCTTGCGGCCAGTTGATCCCTTGACATTGGCTGTCCTGCTGTTATAATAAAGGTAGGACAGAACAAACCTTTTCCCTTTTGTGGAGGTCAGAACGATGGGTCAGTACTACTTTCCGGTGAACGTGACCAAGCGTCAGTTCATTCATCCGCACAAGTTCAGCGACGGCTTGAAGTTGCTGGAGTTCGGTTCCAGCGGCAACGCCACTATGCTCGGTCTCGCCATTCTTCTGGCGGACGGCAACGGGCGCGGCGGCGGTGATCTTATGGGCGTCGACGATCTTCCGGTCGTCGGCAGTTGGGCTGGGGATCAAATCGTCATATCCGGTGATTACTCCGATCCCGGCAAGTTCGTTCCGCCCGATTTAGCCGGTCCCGACCACCTGGACGCCAAAGACAAGGCGGGCGGCTACTGCAAGGACGGCTACAACCTTCATCAAGTCGCGGAGCGCCACTTCGAGGACGTGAGCGGCGCGGTGTGGGAAGCTCTGCTCCGCGACAAGTGGATCAAAGAGGAAATCGGCAAGTGTCTCGCCGCTGGCGATATGTTTCTGCTCGGCAGCTTCTTGGGCAAGCCTACGAAGGGCGATCCGTACCACAACGATCCCAAGCTGCGGGCCGCCTTCGTCGCCGCCTTCGGCGAAAAAGTCATCAACGCCGCCGCTCGCAAAGCGGCCTAACCGCCGTCCTGATTGGGGCCGGGAGAAATCCCGGCCCCTTTTCTTTTAATGCGTCTTGACATAGATGTTTCCGCTGTTATAATAAAGGTAGAGAAACCTTTTTCGGAGGATACGAACGTGTCTACAGATTTTGCAGCGATAGCATTTCGCCAGCAGAGCAATGCGGCGGCCCGTTTGTTTGAACTGGGCAAGCTGAACAACCTGACGGTGCATGTGTGGGAGAGAGTGTTAAAGAATCGCACCTACGAAATCCGGGAGGTCCAATCGTCCGGACATACGGTGGCGATAATGACGGATGACCAATACGGCAATGTGCCGTGGTTGGATCGAGAGGACCGTATTATTGCCCTGTGCAAGCGCATGTGCAAAAGTGCGGGCTGGGACTACACGGTTCCCGGCACTGACACCGTTACGCTAGATGACGTGATCGAGTGGGCGGACGCCGCGCCGGAATGCGTCACGCCGAAAATCCAGCGGTTGATCAAGGCGGCTGGATAAGCTTCTTTCTCTGTTAACTCTCTTGACATACGCTGTCCTGCTGTTATAATAACAGTAGGACAGAAACCTTTTTTACGGAGGATACGGACATGGCTAAGGTCTCGAAAAACGTGTTGGGTTGGACGCACATTGAAGTTGACGGTGGCATCATCAACATCAGAGAGAATCTTTCGGATTGTCGCGGGCGTACGGTCACGGCAATCGAGATCATCCCGGACGACCGGTTTTCCGGAGAACCCGTCTGGCGGCTCAGCGGGCGGCGTAACAACCGTCTTGTGCAATTGAAGACGGTGGTTGGCGGCGTATCCCGCAAGCGCCGGGTTCGGACGGTAGATATGGACAAGGTGGAAGCGGTCAACGACCGTCTCGGCGTGGTTACTCCCGACGCGCAAGGAGAGTGATATGGCGGCATTTGATGCTTGGGACGAGATGGTTGTCGTAGGGAAGTGCCGCAAGTGCGGGCGCAAGCTGTGGGCGTATCCGTGGGAGGAACCCGTTGAATCCGATCCAAAAAATCTTGAGTGCATTCACTGCCGCGTGGGTGTTGGATCGAAGTCGGACACCCCCGCCGATCCAGAGAGAACACCACGTGCCCCTTCAACCTGAAAAGTACTCGGTGCGGTGCGTTTGCACGAACTGTGGCTGGGGACAGCCCGACGGTTGCTGGCTTTCTCTCGAACAGGGCGTCCCCATTAAGCAGTATCTGTGCTTCCAGTGCGGTTGCGACTCGCTGAAAGCCGTGAACAACGCCGCGCAACGACCCGCCAGGGAGCGAAAGCCCTCGAAGAGGGCTTCTGACACCTCTAACAACGTTTCTACGCCTGTAGGCCCGCCAGCGGCCCCGGAAGCGCCTGCTGACATCGTGGCGGCGCTGAAAAAGATGGGGTTTGCGACTAGGGAAGCGGAGAACGTGGCTGCCAGGGTTAAGGCGGAGCATCCTGACGCGCCGCCCGAAGAACTTCTTCGCATCGCCTTGCAGGAGGCTGGCTAATGCCGTACGCCTTGTATTCCGGCAACCTGACTTCTTTCCGGCGCACGGGCGCTTTCTGCAAAATGTGCCAGGAAGAATTGGTCGCCAACATTGCAGATCGCTTGGGCGACGACTCTCTTGTCGTCTGCCCGAAGTGCCGGTACTTCGCTCGAATGCCGACCATTCTTTACCGTGGCCGTCTGTGGTTCGAGACCGCTATCGCCGTGGAAACTATCCATAAGACCCGTATGCTCGTGTCTCTATCCACCTTCATGGGAATAACGCCGGAAGAATTGGAGCGACAGCAAGCGAATTCTGAGAGCGTCGCTTGACTTTTTGACATCGTGGCTGTATAGTATAAATCTACCGAACCGTACTTCTTTTTATGGCTTACCGGGACAAATAGGAGGCCGCGATGAACCCACAAGCTGCGGGTATAACCGTCCGTAAAACCCGTGTCAAAACGTCCGCTACAGACCTTTCCCTTCTCGTCAACGGCGCAACTGCGGAAGAGTACCATCCCTGGGATAGGGACAAGATCGCAGACGCCCTGAGCCGCGAAGCCGGAGTGCCCCACGAGACCGCTTTTGATATCGCCCGCGTCGTGGAGGAACGGATTATCAAAAGTGGTATGGCCCGTGTAGACACGACTCTCGTTCGTTCGCTGGTCAACAACGAGTTGTTCGAGCGCGGCCTGACGACTCAGTTGCGCCAGCAGACCGTCATAGGCATTCCGAAGTACGACCTGGACAACATCATTCGCACTCCCAACAAAGAGAACAGCAACATCGTTGCTAACAGTCCAGAAGCCGTGGCGCAGACGGTCAACGAGATCATCTTCAAACAGTACGCCCTTGAGTGCGTCTTCCCGCGACACATAGCAGACGCCCACCGCGAAGGACGTATCTATCTCCACGATCTCGGCTACCCCATCCGCGTCTACTGCTCGGGTCATTCGCTCGAATGGCTGAAGATGTTTGGGCTGCGCCTGGACAACCTGGCCACGGCCAGTTCCCCCGCCAAACACGCCCGCGTTCTGACAGGACACCTCAACACCTTCCTAGCCTCAATGCAGGCTTACTACGCCGGGGCGCTCGGGTTGGCCTACCTCAACATCTTCTATGCCCCTTACCTCGTCGGCCTTTCCGACAAGGAAGTGAAGCAGGAAGCCCAGTACCTCATCTACTCCTGTTCCCAAAACGCCTTCTCGCGGGGCGGCCAGACGCTCTTCTTGGACTTCAACATCCATCTAGGCGTCCCTTCTTATCTTCGCAATATTCCGGCTATAGGGCCGGGCGGCAAGCCGACAGGCAAAACCTACGGCGAGTACGAGCGCGAGGTACAACGCTTCGCTAAAGCCCTGCTCGACGTGTACCGCGAAGGCGACGCCGACGGCAACATCTTCCCGTTCCCGAAATGCGACATTCACATCGACAAGATGACGTTCAAGCGGGCCAGACAGCGCAAGCTGCTCGAATACGCTTGCCAAGTCGCCAGCGAGAACGGCTCTCCGTACTTCGTGTTCGACCGCAACGCCATGACCGTGGCTGCCTGCTGCCGTCTCAAAACGATCATTACCGACATCGAGATGATCAAGCACCCGGAACGCCTGCGCTTCTGCGGCTTCCAGAACGTCACGATTAATCTCCCACAGGCCGCGTATCGGGCGGGAGGGGATGTGGGAGCGCTTTATCACCACATCGATACCGCCATGTCGCTGGCGTTCGAGGCGCACAGCGTCAAGCGCGACTTCGTCCAATCCTTGATGGGCGCGGGTCTTCCGCTCTGGCAAGTTGGCCGCGAGACGCCGGACGGATCGCCTTACATCGATCTCAAGAAGGCTACGTACATCGTAGGGCTGCTCGGTTTGAACGAGTGCGTTAAACACTGCACGGGTAAGGAGTTGCACGAGTCCAACGAGGCACTGATGCTCGGTCTGGACATCGTGTCCCACATGCAGGATCGGTGTGTCAAGGAGACCGCAGCTACCGGCTACGGATTTTCATTAGAGGAATCCCCGGCGGAAAGCGCTACTCGGCGGCTCGCCAAGCTGGATGTTGCGCGTTACCAGGAGGCCAAGTCCGTTGTACGCGGCAGTCTGGAGAACGACGATATCTATTACACCAACAGTGTCCATGTCCGCGCCGACGCCGACGTGGACCTCGTAACGCGCATCAAGCTGCAGGCCAAGTTCCACGGCATGATCGACGCGGGCGCAATCACCCACGCCTTCGTTGGTGAGAAACTTCCCGATGCGCAGAGTCTCTATCGCCTAGTTGATCTGACGTTAGCCAAAACCAACACCGCGCAACTAACCATCTCGCCTGAGTTCACGATCTGCCACTCCTGTCATCGTAAGTCTGTGGGCGTCCACGAGAAGTGCCTGTTTTGTGGTTGCACAGAAGTTGACGGAATGTCGCGTATCGTCGGCTACTTCAGCCGCACGAGCAAGTGGAACCAGTCGAAGATTGGAGAGCTTCACGCTCGCAGGCGAGGACAGTATCACGTAGGGGTTCACGCATGAACGACAAAGAGATTTTCATTTTCGGCAAACCCGGCTGCCCCAAGTGCGCCAGTACCAAAAGCATGATGGCGGTCAAACTCCCCAAATGGGGCGTCGCGGCGGACGTTACGTTTTTCAATACCGACGATCCGCAAGGCCGCGCTCGGGCCGCATTCTATGACGTATTGGAAATCCCGACTACCATCGTTTTCCTGAATGGAAAAGAGGCCGCCCGATTCGTGCATCAAGTGCCTCCATCGGACGGCCTCAAGGCTGCTCTCGGCGTCACCACAAATGACAGCCTTCCCCAATCTTCAGGGCCTTCCTGATCTCGGCGGCCTCGCGGGGCTTCGCGTTCACAAGCAGACCGCAGCTATAATAGCCGCCGATCCTTACTAGGGCGACGCAAGGACGGTTCGGGGGTTGAACCATGCCGTGCTTCTCGGCGAGACCGCAGGGACTTCCCTTACAGCACTTGCCGCAGCGATTACACGGTTTCATAGCCACTCCCTCGGAAAATCCTCAAACTTGATCTTGTGGATGTTCCGTTGAAGACTGCCGTCGTCCGCCTTCGTGTAGTCGCCGTCGCTCAGTAACACTACGCCTTCGCACTGAGCGCCCGGCACGGCGCGGGAGTCGGAAAACCGTCTTAGCCACGCCAGCGCAGCGCGGGGATCGGCGAGAACGTCGCCGGAAACCCAACCTAGGTCGGGTACGGTAGTCAACACGCCGCGCCCGTAGGCGTCAACGAATTCTTGCGCCGCATTGAGACTGCCTCGAAAGTCGAAGCCCGTGCTGGTTTGCCGCCAGACTTGGGGATTCGGCGAGACTTCCCACATGCAACGTCGGGTTGCGAACACGCGGAAACCGCGTGGCTGTCCACGGTACCGTTTCTGGATACCGTCGCCGAACACCTCTCCGTAAAGCACGACCGCGCCAAACGGTTCGTTCCGCAAGCCTTCGGCAATGCCGTGGGCAACGACTTCGGCGATAGGCCGCAAGGTCTCCACGATGAAGTTCTGTTCGTGGACCAGCAAGTCGTAGCTGTAGGCCAGCAGTTCTTCTCTAGCGCCGATGAACCATCCATCGTCCGTAACGATCAGCCGCGCATTGGTTCCGTCCACCTTCTCGGTGACGCGGAACACAGATTGGCTGAACTTGTTGGAAATGATGTCGCCGACGTAGCACGGTCGCTTGTCTTGCTGTACCGCCGCCCACGGTTGGAAAATCGACGGAAACTTGGTTAGCGAGTTCAGATGTTTCAGACTTTCAGGATTCCATGTCACGGGAAGATTCCTCTTTTCAGGTGATTGTTACCCACCGCATAGCTGTCTGCAGCAGATGATCGTAGTCGCCGCTTGTGGCTTCGGCGCAGAACGCTTCCTGTTCCTCTTTCGAGACTCCGGCCAGGCGTAGGGCGCGGGTCACGCCGCCTAGTATGGCGTAGGCGTTGCTGTCCCGCCCCGTCAACTCTACTTCAATTTCCGGGTATTTCGGGTTCATATCTTTGCTCCAGGCTGAGGGCTTGCGCCGAACAGAGCGAGATAGACCAAGTCGCAGACTTCCATACGGACGGCTCTCGTCAGCCGGAAGTTCTCCGCGTCATCGACCAGCTTCGCGTTGTACGCCTTGTCGTCAGCGTCCACGCTCCCTACGCGGGAAGCGTCGGCGGACTCGCGGACTCTCTCCCACATTTCGGGAGTCATTTGTATGGGTACCAAAACAGTAGGCGGCACGTTAGCCCCCTTTCTTGACGGTGAGGATGTAATCGGATTTGTTGTACACGTTCAGCATCGCGTCGAGCATCTTCTCCAGCGTCTCGGCGTCACACTCGCCCACGCCCGCCGCGTCCGCCGCCGCGTTAGCCAGCAGGCGGAACATCGCCAGCCTTGCATCGTCATCGCTGGCAAGGGTCAGATGCTCGATCTCGAAAGGCACTTCCTCGATGTTATCCGAATCGGGGTCGTACACTTCCACGAGTGCAATCCCGTCATCGGAAACGTCTAGGACTATCCCGACTTCACTCACGAAACGAGCGTAGCCATCCGGTACGCTGCTCGTAACTATTACTTTGTCGTCTGTGTGTATCACTGTCTCTCTCCAAAAAGGTTACTGAGGTATTTTCCCTTCCGCCTTGTAGATTGCATTGCCCAGAGCGGCTTTCGCAACGTGTCCGCTGAAGTCCTTGCGAACATCACCGGGCTTCAGCGCCGCGTAAGCCAGCTTACACGCTTCCAGCAGGTCCGGCGCGGCGGCTATCAGCCTGTCGTTGGCGGTCGTCTCTTTGACGGTCGTTTCTTTCGTCATTGCTTTGTTCTCCACAAAAAGGTTTGTTCTATCCTACTGTTATTATAACAGCAGGACGCCCTATGTCAAGGGTTAAAGATAGAAATAACCCCGCTGTTCGGAGAATCGGCGCACGTCTGGTCCTATGGGGAGCAAATCCCAGTCGAGCATGACGCTTTCCGTGACTTCGCCGTCATTGGCGGCGCGGGATTCTTCCAGGGCTTCGATGACGCGGGCGTCGTCATCGCCGGGGCCGATTATCGGTTGGCACGATGCGTAGGTTGCGGGCACGATGTACAGATTGCCTACGCGGTCAAGGAACCACTGACCCTCAAGGTAGTAGTCCTTGAGCGTGTGAAAGAGGTCCGTCTTGCGTCGCTTCGCTTTCGTCATTGTCCTGTCTCCACAAAAGGTTAGTTGAATCTACTTTTATTATAACGGCGGCGCGGCCTCTGTCAAGAGGGGATAAATATTTTCTGAATAAGACTTGACATAGACGGTTGCGCGGTTATAATAGCAGTAGGAGAGACAAAGCCATGCAGAAAAGTTACGCGACATTGTTCTTTGGTTTCTTTGTGACTGACGCGGCCAGCGTGAAAGCGCTGAACTACTACCAGTCGGATATAGGGTGTTATCCCGTCGGGGATGATATCTGTGTGGGCATCTTGCACAGCGACCATGTGGGTCGTCTCTGCGTCTTGCTGGACAAGTCGCATTGCCGCGTGTCGACGTCGGAGAGCGCTGTCGTTGACCCTTCCGTGTTTGATTTGGGCGATCTCGCCGGTGTGTATGATCGTGTCAAACTCTTCTGTAAGGCTTACAAGATTAAGATGGGCACTTTGCAATGGCACTTGTGCAGTGCTGTAGTGTCGGTTGATGGTGTCGTGGACGCAACCGAACTAGGTTAAACCTCCCCTTGACACTGGCTGTCCTGCTGTTATAATAAAGGTAGGATAGAACAAACCTTTTTGTGGAGACAGAAAATGACCAAGACGCTCACAGAGGAAGGGGGCAACTAATGCCGCACGTACATATCGCTGACACCTTCAACATGGAAGTGGTTGTGACCACGCCTGGCGCGGACGGCGAGGAGCGCGTTTGGCACTCTGCGTACCTGCCGGATCATCCGACGGTTGCCGAGTTGTCTCAGGCTGTGTTTGTCTGCCCGTTTTGGGACGAAGAGCCTTCCGAGACGCCCCCTGTAATCGCGCTGCGCGTGGTTCATGCGGGAGAGACGCTTGCTCTGGTTGACATCGACCCGAGTCTTGAGGAAAGGACGCTCTGGCGACTGGCCGACGCGCTCTGGCATGTCGCGGCAGAGCTTATCCGCGCCCGTTACGACGGGTGTCTGGACGTGGCAGAGGAAAAGCATCAACTCTTTCTCCGGCACGGCCTTGCGGTTGCGACGCCGCCTGTTGCTCGTGAGGAGCCGCCTTTCTGAGATTACCGGGGGAGTATAGAATCCTCCACAAAGGCCACCGAAGCCCCGCCGACGGGGCTTTCGGTGTTTAACTGGACACCGCCCCCGCCCTGGGCTATTATTTTCAATACGGCGTTACGCCCAAAAGGAGTATTTCCCATGACTCTCGACGAAAGCCTGGAACTTTTCCTATCGTGGTTCCCCCCGGACTTTTTCAATCGGGTCGGTTGCCGCGCCAACGATCTCTCCTACGTTGATTCGCGGCGCGGGCGTATCCGTTTCCACCTCTTTACCGATGTTAACGAGTACGTGTTCACGCTAATACCTCCGTGCGGCCAGGTCGAGACGGGTAGCATCAGTTGCTCCGTGCGCTCCCGCAAGCCCCGCGCCGGTGAAGACTGGCGGCGTGGCCGCGATCTCCCCAGCGGGCCGTTTGATAAACCGACCTTAGTCAACCTCCTGCTCGCCGTCCTAGCTACCGAGTGCGTCAAAGTGCATAAGCCCGTCCTATTTCTCTATGATTCGCGCAAAGGACAAGGACGCGGCCAGACTATCACCTCCGCCGTTGACGAAAAAGGCGAATCTGTCGAATAAAGACTCTTGACACTTTCTCCACCGCTGTTATAATACAGATAGGTTCAAAGGAGGAATGTCATGCGAGAACAGTTATGCGCGGCGCGACAGACTTTAGAGCGCGTTCGTTGGACGCTTGATTTGTCTCAGAACGAAGACGCGAAGAAGGCCCTTGACGTTGCGGAAAACGCGATGCTGGAGGCTTTCTTTGCTCTCAATGTGCGAGAGTTGAGAGACGCGGCTCTTGCTGCGCGTCTGCCCGGCGAGTGTTTCCGTTGGCGTCCCGAACGAGAGGAGCAGTTCGTTTTTCTCGGTAGGGCGCGTAGCGGCCTTTATAGGACGCAAGTCATTTACGATCTGTACCTTGTTAATGGCGCTGACCACCAAACGATTTTTGCCCGTTTCGGTAATGGCGCGGGGGAGTACGAGAGTATGTCCGCCAAGATAATCCGGCGATCACTTACAGAAGTCAATCTGGCAAACGCCGTGCAAGGCCCCTTGCTGACCGCCTTTCTCGTTGCTCTCGAAAGAAATCTCTTGACATAGCCGTTGCTGCCGTTATAATAAAGGTAGGACAGAACAACCCCTTTTGTGGAGAGACGGCAATGGGTGTAAGAGAGGAACTGACGAAGGCCCTCAAGGCTGTAGAGACGATTTACTGGGCGGTAGTTCCCAGAGATGATGATCAAGGGACGGCAGCGGTTGATGACGCGGTACTCGCGATCCACCGCACGTTTTACATGCTCAATTTCGTGGAGTTGGCGCAGCCCCATCTCGACGCGGTTGTTGACCGCCCGCCTCGTTGGGCGACGCCCGGCTGTAAGGCTACTGGATTCGTGTATCTCGGCAGCACAGACTCTTCGTACTATCGCAGCGACGGTACGAAAGAAGCGTATGATCTCTATCTCTATATCAGCCCGGACCACCAGAGCGTAGCCGCCCGCCACGGTAACGGAGAAGGGGACTACGCGAGTCTGCCTGTATCAGCCGTCGAAAGCTCCCTCACCCGCGCTAAATTGGACGACGTGGTGCGCGGCCCTCTCCTGAGCGCCTATCTCATGGCTCTGCACAAGCAACGCCTCAAGAAATAGTCTTGACATAGGCCGTCGTGCTGTTATAATAAAGGTAGGACAGAACAAACCTTTTGTGGAGACTCGAAAGATGCCTACTGTAGCAAGTCACGCTTTACGTGATGGTGTTCGTGTGGTAAGTGCCGGTTACTACGGCGACCGCCGGGAGTTCCCGATCTATGGGTGGGCGGTCAGGCGCGGCGTTCCAACAAGTTGTTTGGGGCGCGTCCTTTCTCGTATCGGCGGCTACAACGAATTCTATCCGGAAGTCGTTGCCCGCGAAATCGTGGCCCTCGATCCCGACGACGAGCTTGTCTGGCACGTCGGGCGCGAGTTCTCGGTTGTTCTCTACGGGCGCGGCAACCCCGCCCTGCTCCGCAAGGTTGCGGACAAGGCTAAGGCGCTTCACGCCGACGAGTCCGACATAGAGAACGGCGCGTTGCGCCTGTGGTGGGATTAAAGGACTTGACATAGACTGTCCTGCTGTTATAATAACAGTAGGACAGTCTGACAGCCTTTTGTGGAGAGACAAAGATGAAACTGACCGCGAAAGAAGCATTGAAGGAAATAAGGGAATGGACGGAAGCGTATGACGGCTCTCCGGAGAGCCTGGAGGAAATGCGCTCCAACATCAGTACCATTTTGGACGCCGTGACAGACGCCGGGCCTTGCGATTGCAAGGGCAGAGAAATACCCCGCGTCATAGTCGTTACGGACTGTGGGGAAGTCGTGGCGGTTCACTGTGTTACGGCGGTTCAAGTGCAGGTCATAGACACGCGCAACGACGCCGTTGCTCAGTACGACACGCCGGGCGATGCGCGGGCGGCTTGCGCTCTGCGCGACTTGGATCGCGGGAGTCCCGGCCCGAAAGTTGTCCGGGAATACTTCCTTGCCGGAACGGATGACGATGAGGAAGATGCGCGGTGCATTGTCTGCGGCAACGATCTCACAAACGAAGAGGAAGACAAGTGTACCGGCTACTGTGACGATTGCGCCCCGCAAGGCGTGAACGACGACGATGACGACGACGTTGTGCCCGATTGCCCGAAGTGCGGAGGCCCCGGCGTCGTCTTGGGTAAGCTGGGCAAAGTGACTCATTACCGCTGCCGTAATTGCGGCTGGGATTTTTCGGAGTGATCTCCACGAAAGGTGCAGACGCCCGGCGGGGTGGACCTTCCCCCGTCGGGCTGTCTGCCATTAACATGAGCGTCGTCATTCATTGTATGCGTTGTGATCGACAAGACCACTACGCCCATATCGGCCAAGCCAAACAGGATTGGCGCGTTGTGGGTGAGGTAGTGGAGGGAAGCTCCCCCAATAACGTCGTTTGGGTAGGCTACTGCTCCCCTTGCTTCCAGATAGAACAACGCCTCTTCCAAGATGAGATAGCCGCCGGACAAAGCGCGAACGACGCGCAGAAGGGCGCAACCCAAGACCGCATACGCGACGATATCGACCGTCTCGCCGGGAGCAAGAAAAAGAAACACTGGCGGGGACGGAAAAAGAGACGGAAGTAGTCTTGACATCGGCTGCCCTGCTGTTATAATAACAGTAGGACAGTTCAACAAACCTTTTGTGGAGACAGAAAGATGGTTGACAGAATCAGGTTTCACGAAGACGCGAAGCGGATTGACGTAAAGGGTCTTGGCGTGGAAGGCTGGGGTCGCAACGGATTTTTCCAGGCGGATCATATCGAGGTCTACGTCGACCCTGATGACCACGACTCGCCGGAGATCGCAATACACGTGCGGTCGGCAAAGTCGCGGGACGGCTCCCCCATGTTTCTCCGCGCCCCGCGCAAGACCATGCAAAAGCTGCTCGCCGTCTTGAAACAGGCGGCGGCAAAGCCCCCGCTTCCGGCGTAGGGCGAACAACAACCCATTCTCTACTAGGGCATTGTGCTTTTAGACAGCACAATGCCCGCTTCCATTTAATCCCCGAAAGACTCTTGACACTCGTGTTCTTGCTGTTATAATAACAGTAGGAGATCGAACCAAACCTTTTTGGAGACAAGACGATGACAGACGAGAAGAAGCTCAACGGTGTGATCTATCACCGGAAGGGCATCCGCATCCTACGGGTGTGGGGCACTCCGGAAGATATGGGTTACGCCCACGGCTATCTGCTCGCCCAAGAGATAATGGACGGCGTGTCCGAGCTTATCGGCGTCGGGGGCTTGCAGTACCAAAACGTGCTGCGGGCTTGCCAGCGTCGGTTGATAGCTCCTGCTTGGGCTAAGGCAGAGGCCGTAGGACTGCTTAAGGGATTGCAAGACGCGCTCCCGCCCGCCAAGCGAAAGATCGCTGCGCTGGGTCGGGAGATCGGCCTGCTCGACTTGTGGGCGGTCAACACCTACAGCGAGTGGACGGGTCTGGGTTGTTCCAGCGTCTCCGCGTGGGGCAGTATTACGCGGGACGGCCATACTCTGCTTGCGCGGAATCTGGACTACATGCCTTTCGACACTTGCACGCGGAATCATGTTGTTATCGCCCGCAAGCCGAAGGACGGAACAGCGTGGGTTAGCTTCTGCTGGCCCGGCGCACTGGGTTGTTATACCGGGTTCTCCGCGAACGGTGTGGCCGCGATGGTTCACGACGCTTGGGCTTGTAAGCAGAAGCGGAACCGTCAGTACGTTTCCCGCCAAGTGGCGTTCCAAGCCCTTCTGCAGGACGTGGACAACGGCCCGCGCTTCACCGCTAACGCGGCGGACGCGCTGCGCCGCTACCCGACCATTCGCGGGAGTAGCCTGCACGTCGCCGGGCGCACAGGCGCTTGCGTCCTTGAGTACGACGACGACCGCACCCACGACGACGGCGTAACGCGCCGTCTGCCGAACGTCGGGGAGACGTGGCTTGCCTGCACGAACTCTTTTCAGGCGCGGGTAGATCAAGGCGCGTGTGGACGGCTCTCCCATTTGTCCGCGACAATGAGAGAACTTGCTTCCTACATGACGCAGATGACGGACAATGACCGTCTCGACCTTTACGATATGTGGGAGATCGTCGGCACGGTAGGCAACGCCATTACGCTGCAAACTGTCGTAGTAGACACTACGACGCTCGACGTACTGGTTGGCCTGGCTGCCGCCGATTGCCCCGCCCACGAGAAGAAGCCCGTCAAGCTGGCGTGGGAAGAATTCTGGACGGCCAGCGATGACGGAACGCGCCCGGCCAAGCCGAAGGCTAAGGTAGGCTCTTGGCTGCAACGAGTCTTGGGCGGCGGACAAGACGCCCACAAGGACTTCTTGAAGGGCGCGACGCCCGACGCCGCAGCGCTGGCCAAGCTGCTGGACGGCGAGTAACAAACAGGGGGCGGACCATTGCGGCCCGCCCCCGTTTCTTTCCTAAGCAAAAAAATATGCTTAAAAGTGTGCGAAACTTTACACACTTTTAAGCATAATTTTTTGCGCAGCGACTCGACGGATTTTCAATCGCGTCTGACGCGGATGCCGTAGTGTTCCTCGAACACGGACAGAAGCAGGGCTTCTATGCCCGCGTGGTCCGGCTCGTGGCGCAACGTGCTGGTTTCATAAAGTTCTCCCAGCTTGGCGTCCATATCTTGTGCGTAGGCGATGATCTGATCGTAGGTCATTGACCCGCGCAAGATGGCTTTCAGTTCGTCTGCGTCCCGCCCTCGGCGGTCAACGATGACTTCTCCTATGGTCAGAATCTCTACGCCCATCCTCAAGAGCCGGACGAGGTGCAGGGCGTGTTTTAGGTCGAACCCGTACTCCTGTTCGAGTTTCAGGCGCGACGGGTTTCTCTCCTTCAACCATTTCTGGTAGTCCTGCCACTCTCGGATTGCCGCGCTGTAGGCAAGTTCCTGGCGGACGCGCTCCCGGTCTTCCTCGCGGATTAGTTCTCTCGGCAGGATGCTCAGAGCCTTGAGATGATCTTCGGGGAACTCGCTGCCGTGCGGGTTGAGGCCCATAGCGGCGCGGTCGGGCTTTGTCGGCGGCCCCCCAAGCCAGCGCAGATGCAGCTTGATGCGTTGGAGTTGGGAGAAGGCGTAGCCGGAGAATGTGTGCCGCGCCTTCTTGCTCAGGAACAGATGACGGTTATCGATCATCCGTTGCCAGTGTGGATGACAGAACTTGACATGCTGGGGCGGCGTGTACAGCAGTTCGATCATGTTCGGGTTGCATGCCTCGACGAGCTTCACGGCTTTATCAATCGCGTACAGGACTCGGTCGGGCTTCTTCGTCTCGATCTGCTCGAACCGCTGTGTGCCGAAATAGACCTGAACCGGCGGGATTACCACTCCGCGCCAGTCGGTGTCGCTCTCCGGGCCGTCCGTTCCGTACAGCTTGCTCCCGGCGATTGCCTCGAAGATTGGAAAAACATTTTTCTCGGTGATCTGCATTTAGTCTCCTGTGCAGGCGTGCCACGCCTGTTCTTGCTTGATGTCGTCAACGTCCGCTATCACTTCTGCCGCAGTCAGTTGCCACTTGTCGCGGGGCAGGCGAGCCACGATGCGGTTCTTGAAGTCTTGGTAAAATTCCTTAGCCTGCTCGTCTCCAATAGCGTCCGCTAGTATCGCTATGGCGAGTTGCGCCGGGCCGCTGCCGTTGTAGCCCCACTCAAAGCCCGTCGGGCTGTGATTGACCAAGTCCAGGCGCAAGGGCAGCGTCTTGCGTTCCAGCGTCTTTTGCTCCATAGAGAGCAAGACAACACGGACTTTTACCTCATCGCGTGCTGTCCGCCAGCCTTCGTAGTACTTCATCATCTCGATCTCCCTCGCGCCCCCGGCGGCGCGTAGAAACTTCCGAGAACCGCCAGGCCGCGTTTATCGGCCTCTGTCGGCGTCACAATGTCAACGCCGCCGTCGGGAAGCCTTACGGTGACTCTGTGCGCCAGTTGGCTCCCGTAGACTTTGGTCGTCATAACCGCGCCGTGTGCGCGGCAGGTATCCGCCCCGAAGAGCGGCGTACCCGCCTCTGTGACGCCGATGGTGATTCTGTAGCTCATCTTTCGTCCTCGTGTTCGTCTTTCGCCCAGTCCGTGATCTCTGTATCGAGCAACTCGCCGTGTCCTTCGGCAAGTTTGACTTCGTAGTCCAGTTCGTTCACGATGTCTTGCGGATCAATATCGTCCGCGTCCGCAATGTCCAGCGAAATCGTAACAAAGAGTCTCATGGTCTTGTTCTCCTCAAAAGGACTGTTGACTTCCTACTGTTATTATAACAGCAGGCCGTGTTATGTCAAGTGCGATTCTGGATTGTCGGGAAAGTTCCTATGTCTTTGTTGTCCACGCCGCGCAAGTGTGAATCCCAGTCGCCTTGCGAGTGGGTCTTGATTGTGCCGCCCGAGCGACCCTTGTAAATGCCAGCGGACGGCGGGCAACAGTCTTCGCAAGTGCAGATATGCCATACGTCGTATGGTGTCTGCGGCGTCTTGATCCATTCAATGCCCCCATTGGCTTGCTGTTCCTTCAACAACGAGAGCGCCGTAGGGGTAAAGTCGGCGGTTGCCCCCGACGGAATGCCGTCGTGGTCAAGACGTGCAATAAAAATCTGCCCAAAGACGTTTGGCATTAGCGCGACGCGCCCGCCCGTCTTCTTGATCCGGTAGATTGCAAGGGCCTTGTCTTCGGTTGACATGGGTTACTCCTATTCGCCGTGTTTGGCGGGGTCAACGTCTTCCCACGCGGGGATGTCGTCTTCCGGGATGCCTAGTGCCTTCAGGATGTCGACCAGTTCTTCGTACTGGTCGACGCCAAGCTCCTCTTCAATGTAGTCGGGGTCAGAATCGCACTCCGTACCCCATACGCCGCCCGACTGTATCGTCTGGCATATGACGTTCCCGACGTTGACTTCTAGGGTCGCCCTTGCGAAGACGCCGACAAAGTGCCAGTCCCCCCGCTCAAACGCAAGCAGGCGTTCATAGTCCTCTTTTGCGTATTCGGGGTTCTCTGGAACGAACCAATAACGCTTTCCGGCGTCGTTGACTTCGATTGCTCCCGGCTTGTTAGCCGCTTCCGGCGCAGCGTCATAGACGCCTAGATAGTCCGGTTGACTGATTTCGTCGACCGCCGTGACGATCTCGATCTTTGCTACTCTTACGCGCTGTTTGGTCTCTGTCATCTTCTGTTCTCCACAAAAGGGTTTCGTATCAACTACTCTTATTATAACGGCGCGGCCCGGAACGTCAAGAGAAAATCGGGATTCTTTTCTGGAAAAACACGTCTTGACATTGGCCGCGACGCTGTTATAATAAAAGTAGGATTAGACAACCTTTTGTGGAGACAAGATGATGTTGGACTACGGTTGCGTAAGTACCGCCGACCTTATCGGGGAACAGATTGTTTGTTCCCAGTGCGGGGCGACGGCCCATTATCCCGCGACCAATGAGGGCGCGGACGCGGCGACGTTTTTGGGCGGCTACTACAAGATAGCCGGTAGGGTCTTCTGTCTTGTTTGTGCGCGAGAGTACGACGCCCGCAAGCAAGCGCAGCGCGAACAACAGCGCAAGGCAAAGGACGAGGCCGACTGGCGCGGGTTTGTCGCTGATGTCCGCAAGACGGTAAGCAAGAACGGCAAGTTGTCCGTTCTTGACGTGAAAGATACTCGCCTTACGTGTTCCCGTTGCGGTACGCGGGAATGTCTCACACACGCCGGGCTTGCTGAGTTTGTCCGCAAGGGATGGGCCAAGCGCAACGGGCGCGTGTACTGCCCCCGGTGCTTGAAGCTACAACGGCAAGCGAAGAAATCTTCGGCAAAGAAACAGGAAAAGACTCTTGACAGCGGCAATCCCGCTGTTATAATAAGAGTAGTAAAGGACAAGCCAATGACGGCTAACCTTTGTGGAGAGAGAAAGATGCCGAACGGAAACGGAAACGGACGCAAGAAGCTGGTTACGCGGGTCACGGAACTTCGTGACAGGTTGGTTGCCCAGCGTGCCGCTCTCAAAGAGAACGGCGGGCGGGCGGTTGTGACGCAAGAAGACCTGGCGGAGCTTGTGGAGATCAACAAGTATCTGCAGGTCATCAACGACGCCAAGAAAGAGGCGTTCACGGTTGTAACGGCAATGGCCTCTGAGGGCGCGGTGATCGAGGCCGGAGCGCTCTCGATCCAGAAGCAAGAGGAAGCGGGCAACCGTTCCTGGCCGAACATCGTCAAAGAGGAGTACGGCCAAGAGAAGTACAAGGAACTTCTGGAGAAGCACAAGCCCGCCCCGGCTATGCGCTGGCGCGTTGTGGACGCCCTGACGGGCAAGCGGGTCGACGACTAGACAACTCCCTGACAAGGGGGACGCTCTCAGAGGAAGAGCGCCCCCCTTCTTTCTTTAACTCCCCCTTGACATAGGCCGCTCTGCTGTTATAATAACAGTAGAGACGGATTCAACAACCTTTTTCGGAGAAGTGGAGTTTCCGATGCGCCGAGACAAGAAGTGTCGTTGTGCAGATCAGGCGGCGGAGATCGCCGCGCTCAAAGAGCAGCGAGACCGCCTTTCGCGGCGCGTTGCCGATCTGGAGAACTTCATCAACTACAACGCGGGGCGTCTTGCTGACATTACACAGGCTATGCAGGACGTGACGCAGCCCGACTAGACCTTTTTGTGGAGACAGGACGATGGAACGCAAGTTCTACAAGACAGTCATCACGGTGGAAGTCCTGAGCGAAGGGCCGTACGAATTTGTGTCGTTGCGGCAAGTCGTTGACGACATCACAGACGGCGATTGCTCCGGCAAGATCGAAGACGGCGAGTCCGTCGAGCTTTCCCGCGAGGATTTCGTGGCGGCTTGCGAAGCGCAAGGTTCTGATCCTGAGTTCTTTTCTCTGGACGCTGACGGGAACGACATCGACTAACGTCTAGGAACAATTAGAGGAGAGACAAGACCATGAGCGCAGCGATAGCATACGGCGTCGCTCTGCCTGTTGAAGACCTTAAAAAGGTCTACGGTGCGGTGGAAGAAGACGCGCTACCAAGCGCCTTCGACATTCAGGACGGCGTTCTGTACTACCTTCGCTTGTGTTGGTGGGCGGACAACGGGCCGTTGGACATTGACCCGTGCCACCTGAAGATCGGGGCGGACGCTGAGGCGGCGTTTGCTGAGGTCAAGAAGGAATTGGGCCTGAGCGACTTTACCCCGACGTGGGTGTTGTTCAGCATGTAGAAAGGGGCAACGAATGTTTCTGCGGCAAAACGAAAGCGACTGCCCCTTTTGCGGCAAGCGCGGCGCGTTTCTCTGGAGCAACGTGATTCACGGTCAAGAAGGAAGCCGCGAGACGTGGGCGTGTTCTAGCTGCGGCCACGTCCGTAAGGAGCCGCGAATCACGAAACGGCGCAAAGGAAAGCGTGTTGAGGTTAGATAAAGCGGTTGTGCTGCGGCGCGGCAATTCAGCCCGCCGCCTTTCAGGAAGGGAGATTGACAGTGGACAATTACGGATTGAGACTGGACGTATGGTCGTACATCGAGATGGGCCGTAAGGTTTGGGCGTTCCGCCTTTCAAACAATCATCCTACCGTCTGCTGGCACTTCTCGTACGAGGCGGGCGGCTACGCGACAAAGAAGTTTGCGCTGGAGGCCGGGGAGTCCTACCGGCAGAAGGCGCATGTTTTCCTGGCGATGTAAAGAACGGACGGCTGGCGCGACGCGATGGGCGCTTTTGGGGCGACCCGACAATCCGCCAGCCAGTTCCGTTTAAGTCCGGGACAGGATTATCATTCCTGTGGAACAACGATCTCGTTGGTAATCCCCGTCGGGGCGTCGCGCCCTCTCGCCAAGATTATCAATCCCTTTCGCGCCAACGGAAAAGGGCGAGACGCTTTGGTAAAGCGTCCCGCCCTCGATTCCCTCGCCCCGGCTGTTATCCGGGGAGATAGATTTTCCGTCCTGTCCGCCGCTCGCGTTCCCGCAGCCACTCTTCGCGCCAACACTTGTTTGTGAAGTCGCTCGGGCGCACACGTTCAAGGAAGCGTTGCGGGCACGTGTAGTCGTTGAAGCCCTCTGCCTCTCGCCGCCAGGTGTGACGCCACGTCTTGTCTATGCGGAGGAGTTCGGCGCGGCAGATGATGCGACGCTTGCTCATGCCGTCTGGGAACAGGGGGTTGTAAATCGTAACTTCCCACCACGTCCAAAGGACGTTTCCGACCAGGGTCTTGTCTTTGCACTCATTGACTGTCTTGGCGTCTTCCGTCCGCCAAGTCGTTGTGAGCCGCTTGATGAATTCCTGTTTGGTCTCGCGTTTCACGATCAGTCCTTTCTAGGCCGTAACGGCCTCTGCTACGGGCGCGTCTTCGACCTTCTCGATCCAGCGCTTCGGGATCGTGTAGATTCTGCCGTTGTCGGCGCGACCCGCGATCTTTGTCCTGTTGCCCCGCCGCCCGCCCTTGTAGATGTCCGTAATGACGAACGTCCGGGGTTTGCACGTATCCTTCAGCGTCACGATCTTGCCGACCGCAACCGCCGCGTTATTTTTGTTCTGTTCCTTCGCGTTGCGGAGTCTGACAAACAGTTCCGCCCGCCATTCCCAGTTGACAGAACCGGGGTACTGGTCCATTGGAACCATGTCCAGAAACTTGACGGGGCATGAGTAGTAGTAGGGGTGCATGGATTCTTCCATGTCCTTGTACCCCCATCCGTAGCCCCTATGACTTCCCATCACGTCACAACCGATAAAGCGCGTCTTGACCGCGCCGGTTGCCTTGTCCACGCTCTCCCAAACAGCCCACAACACGTTTCCGCGCACTGAATGCGCCAGGCACGTCCAGCGCGTCGTTGCGTTCTCTTGCGCCTTCGTGCGCTCCGCAACAAGCCCGGCCTTGTCCTGTCCGTAGGTGTATGTCCAGCCCATTGTAATCTCCTCGCGGGACTCGCCCGCTGTTTGTAACTACTATTATTATAACAGAGCGTCGGGTTACGTCAAGACAGATTATGCAGTTTATTTTACGGAGATTAGGTCTTGACAGCGGCGACCCCACTGTTATAATAAGGGTAGTTGATACGAACCTTTTGTGGAGATAGAACGATGCACTTTCAGAAAGTAGAAAATGGTTTGAAGGTGATTGCGGACGCCGATGACCGCGCCGCATTGCGCGAATTGCGCGACGGCAATCCCGACGCCTTTCAGGCGGACGCCGTGATGTTTGATGCCCTGGACGCCGCCATTTGCAACGACGAGTTCAGTTGGGGTGAGGCGCGGGAGATAGGCGCATTGACCGCCGCCCCGATCCTTGTGACAAGGGACGAGGACGGTAACGTCGTTGACGCCTACGGCTTCATGGACTATCAAGTCATTTCGGTTCAAGAGCGGTTGCTTGAAACCGGAGAGGCTTTCTTTCAGAAAGGCTGACCGTGACAACGGACAACCACAACGAAATGCTTGCGGCCTTGCGCCGCGTAACGTCGCGGGAGCTTCAAGAGCTAGGCCCGCCCTTCCCCGAAGGGGCCAAAGCCCGCCGGACAAAGAAGGGCGATCTTGTCGTTGACTGGAGCGCGGTCCCGCGTGAGGACTTGAAACCTAATCCGAAGGCGCGGGCGTTGATCGCCGCGCTTACGGCAATGGGACTCGCGCCGAGAGTATGACGCGGCGAGTCCTGGAACAAGATTACCAATCGGGTGATAAGGGCGGTATTGAGGGGTAACTTGGCGGGGTTATCGACTCAGGATTATCAATCAGAGTCGGGGCAAGAAAAAGGGAGCGCGTCCTGCGCTCCCTTCGTTCTCAGCATATCTTCCCGGTGAAGGCCGGGCGCAGTTTCGCTTGCTTCGCTGCGCTGTCGGCCAGCTTGTCGATGTCAACGGCCCCGTTGACGGCAAGCCATTGATTCGGCCCGGTATCGGTGTGCTTGCCCTGCTCGCGGCGTTCCGTCCAGCGGTACATGATCGTCGTGCCGCCCGCGCCTACGCAGCTTTGCGTCCACTCGATCCAGACGCCGATAGGCTCGCCCGGCCTAAAGTAGTCCGCGTACACGTCGCCGGAGACGGCGACGCCAGCGGCGTTTGTCCTGATATCCTGCTCCGTGAATCCTCTGGCGACAAGCGCCTTGCCTACGGCCTTCAGGACCTTGCGCCCTGTCCGAAGGAAATCCGCCTTTACGCTCGCGGCGGATTCTGTGTAACCGTTGACGTTCTGAAACTGTTTGATGGTCATTACTGACATGTTACTGCTCCCTTCTCTGCCAGGGCCGCGCTGGCCGCGCTGGCCGCAATCTGGCGGCTTTCGGTGTCTGTGGGTTCTCCGGCGTACCGCGCATAGGCGTAGCCTTGCGGGTCGACCAGAAGATGTTGATGCGGATCGGATTCTTTGGCGACAACCACGACGAAGATGTACGCCTGTCTCCGCCACAAGTTCAGTTGTTCCGTCGTCAACTGCCAGATTGACGTAACGCCTTCCGGACAATCGTAGTCGCTGTTTGATCCGCCCTTGTCGTTAAGCCAGTCCTGATCGGTCAACAGACTCTTGCAGAATGTGCGATAGTCCGCGTCGCTCAGAACAACGACGCGCTCTATCGCGGCGTCTTCGATGTAATGGCCCGCGTCGACTTCCTTGCGGTTCTGGTCAAGAGTGTCGTTCTTGTTCAGCCGGGGCATTGTTACGCGAATGCGCGGCAAGCCCGTCACGTCTTTTACAACTAAGGGGGTGATTGTGTTCTTCACCGTCTGGTTCTCCACAAAAGGGTTGTTCTGTCACTACTGTTATTATAACAGCACGGCCAGTCGTGTCAAGACATATAATTCAGATAAATAAGTCACTTGACGCCGTGCCACATTCTGTTATAATAAGGATAAGGAGATTTTGCGATGGCTAAAGACTACCTAACAGATTCGGAGTATGTTGCGCGGGGTGGTTCTGTTTGCCCCGTGTGCAAGTCGGATAATGTCAGCGGCGGGCCGCTGGAGTCAGACGGCGGTGGTAGCGCTTATGCGTCTTGCGTGTGCGAGGCTTGCGGCGCGGAGTGGACAGATTACTACCGTTTGATCGGTTATTCTGACCTTGTTGATCCGTCTGACCTTTGCTGAGAGGGTAAAACATGGAGTTACTATTTCCGGGTAAGTTCGCCGTAGCCGTTGAAGACAATGAGGACGGCACGTACAACGTGGCGGTAGCCGACGGCCCCGACTTTGACGCGATGGATCAAAGCGTAAGCTACGGCTGTTTTACGGACGTATATCGGGCAAAGAGCATTGCTCGTCAAGTGGCCAATTATATCCGGTTATGCCCGGAGTTCCCTCTTGAGCGCGTGGAGTGTCACTTGCTGGACTTGCTGGCGCACTTGGCGCGGAATCAAGAACAGTTCCGTTACCGTTGGTTGGTTGACGGCGACGGCAAGCCCGTAACGTGGGCGGCGATGATCGACCTGGCCGACGAGGCAAAGGCTAGGGCGGGCGTCCCGAACGGCTAAAACAGCGCGGCAGTTGCTTTGCTTTTGCGCTTTGCTTTTGCGCTTTGCTTCGGCGCAAGATTATCAATATTTTCCGACCCCCGCTTGTCGTAAGTCCTTTCCGACCCTCTTTGATCTCGTGGTGTGTTTCCGCAGGATTATCAATCCCCCCAGCAATAAAAAGAGCGGAGCGGCTTTGGCTCCAGGGTCTTGACTTGACGCCTCTTCGCCCCGCAAGGTTGTCGGTAGTTCACGGGCTATCGGTCTTGCGGGGCGGGTGTGTTGTCCAACCCCTTCAAGGCTACTTGCCGCCCTGCTTGCTTATGCGGGCCTTCCTTCGCACAGGAATTCTAGCCCGCTGCGTTTCGCCAACTGTTCCGCCCGGTCTTTTGCGACTTCATAGTCGTAATATTCTTCGACCGGCCCGAAGTCATCCCCCGCACTGTCTATTAGGGAGATAGACCAGACAGGGATTTCGTCGCCATCGTCGGTCGGTTCAGCCCAAGGCCCGTCAAACAGCAGACCCGCTTCCGGGTCTTTCGCTTTGGCGTCTTTGATTTGCTTTTCTGTAATCATGCGGTCACGATCCATTTCCTGACTTTGTTGTCGTTCCAACCTTTAGGGACTGATCGCGCATCTTTGCGCGAATCTTCTTTTCGGCGGTCGCGTCTATCACGACGCGCCCTCTCTTCTCCGGGATGATGTCCAGATTGAGCAGGGCGTTGACAAGGGGTTTGTGTATCACGACTTTCTCTTCCAACCCTTGCGCGTTGAAACCCTCTTTCCCGGTCAGCGGGGCCGTTTCGTGCGGACTGCGGCCAATAAGCGCTATCGTTGTCAGCCCGTCCCGCGCCAGTTCTCCGGTCGGGACTTCCAGAACAACCGTCTGGTTGTACCATGCGCCGGGATCGTAGGGTGTCTTGTTCCCTATCTGAAAGAACGGTTCCGCCCGTAAGCGGTCTAGCCATGCGTCCCGGTTCTTGTGTGTAATCGCGATCATGCGGTCACGCTCCATTTCCCGACCTTGTGGCCGTTGAAGTCTCGCAGTTCGCCCTTGTCGCCCTTGCGGAAGTTGCCGCTTCTCGCTTGACCGGTACTCATCTCCCATAGTATCCGGCGGACTTCCGTAGCGCTTCTCTCCTCTAGGTCGCTGTCTGAGTACGGCATGTCAAAAGCCGCATTGTCCAGCGTCAATTCTATCTTTAGTTTCACGTTCCGTTTCACGTTCCGTTCTCCGCAAAAGGACTACCCTTATTATAACGGCAAGGGCGTCCACGTCAAGGGGAAAAGACTGAGCGACTTAGAAGTCGCTCAGTCTCAAAGCTCCAGCAATGGCCGTTGCGGGGTCCGCGCTTCTGGCGTCCGCTTGCGCCTTGCGGTATTCGGCGCGGGTTTCGTCGTTTTCGTACAGGCGGTCGGAAACCAGTTCAATGAACTTCTGCCGCGCCGGACCGGCGGACTTGTAGCACTTCGCGCCAAATCCGCCCATGCGCTTCCGACTGACTGGCGGCTTTTCGTGCCGCGCAATCGCCCGCCAGCGCTCTCGCTCAAGGGGTTCTATCTCGACTTCGTAGCCGACATAGTAGCCGTCGTGCATACGGATTATGCGCGGCCTCATCCCAGTGTTGAAACAACCAATGGGTTCCGGGCCAAGAAAACACTTGCCAGGCTTTGACAAGCGCGGCAACCGCAGTTCTGCGGCTTTCGGGTGTAGCGGTCTGTCCATTGTCCTTATCTCCACAAAAGGAATGTCTGTCACTATCCTTAATATAACGGCACGACGGCCAATGTCAAGAGGAAAAATATCTGCGAAAAAAAAAACGGAATTCCGGGAATAATCCTTGACATAGGCGTTGACGCGGTTATATTAGGGATAGGACAGGAACACTTCTTTTGTGGAGAACGAACAAAATGGCGCGACTGACAGTTGAACAGGAACAGGCGTTGATTGCTCGCATACGTGCGGGCGACAAGGCGGCGCGGAACGAAATCGCTGTAGCTTACTATGACCTTGCGCGAAGCGTCGCGCATCGTTTCAACAACAGCGGTTTGGCGTACGAGGACCGCGAAGCGGCGGCTTTGCTTGGCTTGGCGGAAGCGATAGACCATATCGTTACGCCCGGAGACAAGGGAAGCGAGTACAATGAAGCGGAAGGGCGTTTCACGACGTACGCCGTGCAATGGCTTGTTGCTCGGGTACGTCGCGCCGTCGCTGAAAACGACGGGGTTTGTGAAATCCCCGTCAGCGAGATAGGCTTGTCGCACGGTGAAATCAGCAACTATCTGTTTGATACGTACGGCCCGGTCGACCATCGCAGTCCGGCTAAGTCTGCATTGTTCAACGAAAGCGCGACCTTGCTTGCGAACGCGATCAAGGAACGGCTTACTAAGCGCGAAGCGGACGTTCTGGAGCGACGCTACGGGCTTAACGGCTATCGGGGTCAAACATCGACTCTTGATGAAATAGGCAACGCCCTAGGCGGTCTTACGCGGGAACGGGTACGCCAGATCGAAACAAGCGCACTCCGCAAGCTGCAGGGTGTTGCCGGACTTGCCATAGCATGAACGACAACAGCGGACGGTTACGGTTCTATGTCGCCCTTGCCACTGAAGCAATACTTGTCGGCAAGGGCGACATTGTGTACGTCCCGGTCCAGACGGGCGCGGCGCGGGAAACCGGTTCTTGCGGCCCCGTCGACGTGATACGTGGACAGTTGACCAAGAGCGATATGGCCGGACTACGCGCCTTGCGGCGCACTGAGACCATTGAGCATATCAGCGCCCGGAAAGTTCCCGACGCCCTGAAAAAGACATTGAAGCAAGAGATCGACCGCATTGAAGACGGGCGCGGCGCACGGATTACCGGCTTTGCTCGCTTCTGTCTGCCCTGGGATTACTCGACATCTACCCGCGAAACATCTACCCCGCGACAACGAAAGGAACGCCCGCCGAAATCCCCGGACTCCCCCTCAGACATTTTCAAACAACGGTTGCGCCAACTGGCGCGACGCGCTAAAGTTGGAACTTCAACCCCCAAGTAAGGATTACCAAGCGCATGAACGCATACGAACTGCAGCACGGCGGCGTTACGCACCGCCTCATCGTCGGCGACTGTGTGGACGGAATGAAACAGGACTCGGCGGTCTACGACGTAGTCGTTACATCCCCTCCGTACAACGTCGGAACGGGCTACCGCACTTACAACGACAGCATCAGCCGCCTAGACTATCTCGACTGGTGTCACGGCTGGTTGACGTGCGTGGCCTCGCGCCTAGCGGACGACGGCTCTTTCTTCCTCAACATCGGCGGCGTTCCCGTCAGTCCCCTCGGCCCCTTCGAGATCATGCAAGTCGCCCGGCAGTACTTCAAGTTGCAGAACCTCATTCTGTGGGTGAAGTCCATCGCCGTCCCCGGCGCTAACGAGAAGTCTCCCGAAGTCGTACACGGCCACTACCAACCAATCAACAGCCCTCGGTTCCTCAACGCCTGCCACGAGTTCATCTTCCACCTGACGAAAACGGGCGAAGTGCCCCTAGACAGATTATCAATCGGCGTCCCCTACGCCGACCCCGCGAACATCGAGCGCTGGGGCGCGAAACAGCCGTTGCATTGCCGGGGCAACGCTTGGTTCCTTCCCTACGATACGATCCAGGAAAAGGACAAAGACCGCCCGCATCCGGCGTCGTTCCCTATATCCTTGCCCCGAACGTGCATCAAGTTGCACGGCCTCGCCAAGACCAAGCATGTTCTTGACCCCTTCTGCGGCATAGGTTCAACCGCTCTCGCGTGTTCCGAACTCGGCGTTAGCTTCACCGGCTTTGAGATCGACCCCGCATTCGTAGGCGCGGCGCGTAACCGTATAGCCGCCACCCTCGACCGTAACCCGTCGGACTTCCAGCAATACGACTTTTCAGAAAAGAAATCCGAAATAGTCTCTTGACATCGGCCAATGCGCTGTTATATTAAGGATAGTGACAGTCAACCTTTTTGGAGACATGCCGATGAACAAGACCCATCAGATAGTTGAAGTTGTGGCGGACTACCGCCGCGATGACGGCGCGGCCATTTACGCGCTGGAACAGGCCATTGAAGACAACATGGACGCCTTCAGTCTGGACAGTGGGGACTCGGGCTTTGCCTACGCTTACGGAAGCGAAGAGGGGCATACCCATATCCCTTACGTGGAAGCGGAAGGGGACCTGACCGTCGCCATCGACGTCAGCGGCAGCGCTAATACCCCGGAGCATGAAGCGGACGTAATCCGTTCCGACTTCGGCGGCGTCGGCTTGAGCGAGCGCACTTGCGTCGGCGACTGCGATGAGTGCCATAGGCGGCGTTGCAACGACTGGGTAATCTCCGGCTCTGTCGTGCTGGATACCGTCAAGGTCGACGGCAAGCGGCTTATCGTGACCGTCAAAGCCATCGGCGATTAACCTTTTCTCGGTTCTCCCTTGACACTGGCCGTCTTGCTGTTATAATAACAGTAGGACGGCCAATTTCTTTTGAGGAGAACAAAATGACGGACGTACGGACGCCGAAGCGTCCAGAGACAGCGGACATCAAGACGCGCCTTGCCGAACAGGCTAAGGTAGCTAACGACGTGGCGGATGCCCTTTCGCAGGCTATGGACGCCGCGTCCAAGTCGTACATGGACATGGATAGGGACGTCGATGACACCCTTGTTCACGCCTTCAATCTGGCGTGGGATCACGCTAGAGCGTTGGAACACCTGGTGGAGGACTTCGGCGAAGCCCCCCAATCGAGATAACAGGACTGCGCGTTAAGCACCCCAAGACAAGCGCGATATTGTGTAAAGTAGGGCGGTTGAACTCGCACCGCCTCGAAATACGCGAGAGAAGCAGATCGCCTTGTTGCGGAGCAAGCAGCGCCTTGTTAGGCAACAATGCCTTGCCGGGAGGAAACCATGTGATACTACTTACTTTCTTTTGTCTCAAATTAATTGACTGGACAGGGCCGCTCCGGACGCGGGGCGGCCCTTTTTGTTTACGGGGGCAGGGGGCGCGATTTCCAATCCCCTTGACAGACCGCTTACCTTCGTTATACTGGGGTTGTTCTCAAGTGTCACGGCGCAGGCAGGGCAGAGGGCCGGTTCTCCCCGGCGTACGTTGATCTCTGAACGGGACGTTTCCCGTCCCTGTAGCCTGCAGGCAGTCCTCTTGGACATTGGGGCCGGGTTGCCGCCCGGCCCCTATTCTTTTGACAGAAAAAACAGAAAAGACTCTTGACATTGGCGTGGCCGCTGTTATATTAACAGTAGTGACAGACCTCTTTTTTTTTGGAGATAGACTCATGGCTAGGACCAAGACGACGACGTTGATTGCGCTGGACCGTGACCCGTCCTACGCGCCCTGCTGTCTGTTCATATGCAGGGTAACGAACCCGGAAGCGGGGGAAGGGCACTATGACTGGAACACCCGCGACGAAAAGAACACCGTTCTTATCCAGACAGACGACGATTATCCGTCTATTGCGGAGTCTTTCGGCTGGCGTTGCCCCGGCGTTGATGACGAGCCAAGAGACATTGACTGCCAGCACAACGCTTGCGGGGCTAATACGGAAGGTTGCGACGGCGTTGCGGACTGCGTAAGACTCTTTCTCGACGATTGCGTAGAGAAGGGAACCGTTGTTGAAGACCCCGGATACTTTGACGAATTCCCGCCATTGCCCGGCCCGGACAACCCCCGCGACGAGAAGGAAGTGGAAGACGCCCTCTTCGCCGTCGCAGACAGTGACGACGAACTGCGGAGCGAGTGGTATGATGTTCGGGACGACAAGCCGGAATTTCTGGAGCGGCGCGTCGACAAACTTAGCAAGCTGACCGTTGCTCAGTGGACGGCATTCAATGACGCGCTCGACAAGCTGGTTAATGACGACCGCACGATAGGCTTGTTCGACGCCATTGACGCCGCGTTGAAGGGCGTCAAGAAGGGCGGCGCGGTATAACCCCGCGTCGCTCCGGCGGAGAATGAAAAACAACCCTGGCGTCTTACCGAAAAACGCCGGGGTTCTCGAAACCGATTTCCAAACGAACACAAGACAGGAGCAAGATTATCAATGTTGTCTAGCGGGAAAGCGCGGATGTTCGCCGAGCGACTCTTCGTTGAGTTCTCTTTGTTCGTGTTGCTTATCGTCCCTGTGCTTTTGGTGACGGCGTCGGCGTTTCGCCGTCAAGTCTCGTGGCAGGCCGCGCTTATGTCGTGCGCTCTGCCGTTCGCGTTCTACGCCTACGGCGTCCTTGAGGTTCGCCGGGACTTGGCTTTGCGCCGCCGTCGTGCGACTTACGGCCCCAGCCCTCTTGCCGCCGCTGCCCCGGCCTGGCTGGAGCATGAGTGGTACTTGCACCCGCCGCCCGAACTGCCGCCGTCGATGTCGTTGTTCATGCGCGTAGACGGGGCTGCCGCGCTACCCCAAAAGACGCCTACGCAACTTGAGTGGCCCGAACTTAAGCTCGACGATGATACCGCGCTCCGCTTTCGTCGCTATCAGGAGGAAGCCGAGAAACGACGCCGTGAGATGCTCTCGTTTGCTCTGTTCCCGCTCGTATCCCGACCCCCTGCCGATTTTCAATCGCCCCCTCGCCCCGCGCCCCCTTCGGCGGGGCCGCCCCCTGTCGGGGACTAGGGCCTGTCCGGTTGCTTCCCGACCCAGTCCGTCAGGCTTGCCAGGTCTTTGTCGATGTACGGCGTCAGGCAGATAACCGGGATACCCTCGAATTCCGTCCGACCGCCGTCTTCCGCGCACACTATCACGTCGGGCCGTTCCGCTGGCGCGTAGCCGTCAAGAGAGAACGTAACGCCGACTGTCTTGAGTACGCGCCCGCCTATGCGGATATCGGCGTGAACAAAGTCGACGCCCGGCGTGATGTTCCACCATCCCGGCGCTTTGACGTCGACGCCCTTTTCGGCGCGGAGTCTGTCCAGGTCGGCGTGTTCGCCGTACCATATACAGCAGAGTATTTCCCGTTGTGTTTCTTTGTTGGTCATTGCGTCATTCTCCAAAAAAGGTTGATTGTCCACTACCCTTAATATAACAGCGACGCGGGCCGTGTCAAGAGCGTAAATAGAAAATAAAAAAGACTCTTGACATTGGCGCGGCCATTGTTATAATAGAGATAGTGGCAGGCAATCAACCTTTTGTGGAGACAAAGACCATGCCGGAAAATGATGACGCAATGCGCGACGTGTTCGGGGAAGTGATTTCGTGCTATTCGCGGGAACAAGCCATTGAAGACGGAACGCTGATTGACGTTTCCGAAACGGCCCGCGAAGCGGGCTTTCGCGTTCCTGTGGCCATTACTGCGGCCCTTCACGCGGACATAAAAGACATTCCCGCCAGCAAGTCTTTTCAGGACTATGACGGGCGTCTTTGGGATGTTCTGTATATGGGGCGTCTTGCGGCGCGGCGCGGCGGCGATGACAGCGCCCGCCTTTACAATCTCATCATGCACAACGGGCGCAAGACCTATTACACGGTCAAGATGATGATCGGCCCCGGCGACAACGGGGAACCCGTAATAACCCTTATGCGCCCTGACGAGGACTAGGCGCGGCCATTGTCGGGGATAGTCCCTTGCGGACTATCCCCGCTTGCGTTTAAGGAAATATTCCTGAAAAGACTCTTGACGCTGGCGCGGCCACTGTTATAATAAGGATAGTGGACAATCAACCTTTTGTGGAGACAATGACCATGACAACGGCAACAACAACCCCCGTAGTTTGTGCGGACTGCGGCAAGACCATTGAACCCCCCGCGAATTCTTGCGGCACGGGTTACGGCGTGGCCCGCGACGGCGCGAAAGTCTGTTATGAGTGTTGCGGCAAGCGTGACGCTGAAGATATGCGTCAGACCGGCAAGGCGACGCTTTACTACTTTGCGGGAACTCGCACCCCCACAAACCCCGACGGCTTGCGCGTAGTCTGCGGAGCAACTGACAACAACGACAAGACCGTCTCCCGCGTGGGGAACTGGCCCGGCACGCTTATGTTCCGCGTCAAGACGTGGACTCACGGAAAGCACAACATTGCAAGAGAGCGCCTTGATCTGTGGTTCATCGGCCCCGACGGGAAACGCTGGCACGGCGTCCGCTACGGGCGCGATACTGACATTCTCCACTGTCGGCGACTGAAAGCCGACTGATTGTCCCGCCACTGGCACTAAGCCCCGGCCCTAACAAGCCGGGGCTTTTTGCTTTAACCCCCGACGATTACAACCCAAGTTGCGGCCTGGCCTGGCAGGGGGACGCCGATTTCCAATCCTTCCCTCGCTCCGCGCCCCCGACGCGGAAAACCGCCTCGTTCGCCGTCCCCCCGACATTTTCAATCGCTCCGCCGAGCGCCGCCCGACCGCCAGGATCACTGCCAGGACCACCGCCAGGAAACTACCACCCCGCGCCGCCCGTTCGCGCCTAGCCTTGCGCGACCCGCCGTCCGGGGGATGAAACAAATCCGTAAAAATATTCTGGAAAGACTCTTGACATTGGCCGCGACGCTGTTATATTAGAGATAGTGACAGACATTTCTTTTGTGGAGAAACGAAAATGACGTACACCTACAGGCTTGGAAGTTTGAGCGTGACGCTCAGTAATCCCCGGCGGAAAGCGGGCGAATGGCATACGCTTGTCGCGTACTCAGTCCGTGATCTGGACTGGAAGGGTTGCGCCGTTCTGTTTTCCGGCGACGGTCTCGCCGTTTCGCCGATGCACAAGTGGAACTCCCCCGACGCGGCCCTTGCGCTGCTGGGTTTTCTGACGCTGCAGGACGGCGACGTCGATCCGGAGTATTTCGCCCATTACACCCCGGAGCAACTCCGCTGGCGTGATGAGCGGGCGGTCGAATTCGCCTGGCAAGTCGACGCCCGCGAAACGCGCCGCGCCAAGCGCCCCGCCTGACGCAACAACCATTGAATCCCCCCGTAATGCTACGGGGGGATTCTTTTTGTACACCCGTCAAGAATTCCTGAAATAAACTCTTGACAGTGGCCGCGCCGCTGTTATAATAACAGTAGTGACGCGGACAGAAACAACCTTTTGTGGAGAGACGAGAATGACGAATGACCTTCCATACGGATGCAGGGCTTGCGGTTACTACGCGGACTGCAAGGACGCGGTCGAGCCGATTTGCGGCCCGGTCGTTGTGGATGAGGATGCGGATGAGGATTTGACCCCGCTGGATCGCGCCATTGCGCAGCAAGGCCGCGACGCTGTCGAAAAGACAAGCGGACTCAGTTAGTTTCTTTGGGGGCTGGGAAACCGGCCCCTGCAACCTTTTCTGTGGAGACTCAGAACCATGAAACCCGCCCTTAACAAAGTGGACAAGGCCAATGACAAGGTCAAGACCGCGCAAGCGGAACTTGATACCGCGAAAGCGGCCCTTGCGGATGCGCATAAAGTCTTTTACGCTAAGGTGCTGGCGCGGGACGCCGCCGTTGCGGAACTCCGCGAAGCGGCCCTTGAACGGTGACAGTCAACCATTACTAGGGGACGGCCCGCGCCGTCCCCGCTTGCGTTTAAGGCAAACAAGTGACCGTTGATACAGAAACACTTGACGTTACGGATTTGTGCCCCGGCGCGGCCCGTGCGGCCCGCAAGGGAGTCAATACGTTGATACTGCGGAAACTGAACGAACCGTATCAAATCCCCCACTGGGAAAACGGAACGCGCCGCGTCCTGACGTGCCCGTACGAACTTGAGTACCGCTGGCACAAAACGCCCGACGCGGACATTAACGCCGTGCAAGGCAATGACTTCATCTACTTGACCGACGCGGACGCGGCCCCCGTCCTGACTGGCAACGCCGGATTGTTTGAAGCGTTCCAGTTGTTCTAACCCCCGATTACAACCCCGGTTGAAACGCCCCCGCCCTGGCGCGGGCGTTCCGGAACGCGATTATCATTCCCTCGAAAAACCCTCTCGGCGCGGGCAGTTGTTGCGGAAAATGCAACAACTCGAAACGCGATTATCAATCCCCGCGAACTGTTGCAGAAAATGCAACGGTTCGGGAGTGGAAATCCGTACAAAGAAAAACCGGAGCGACCGCTTGGATCGCTCCGGTTTCCAGGGAGAACGGGGAAGCTACAGACTTCCCCATATGTTGTTGAACCCGAGCACGTACTGGATCGCTTCGCTCATATGGAAGACTTCCACCGTCGCCTTGCCGTCAAGCCGCGCAACGCTTTCGCCGATTGCTTTGGCAATGACAACTTGTTTCGGCGTCATTCCCGCTTGGCGCACCGCCATTGATACGATATCGCTGGCGTCAAGAGACAACCCCGACGGCGTCGGGATACCCTTCGCGGCCATAACCCGCGCCTTGACGGTTTCCGTATCCTCTGTATCCCAACGGACCCGCGCCATTGCTTCCGGCATAGGGCGTCGTATCCCGACCACGGCGTCGAAACTCCGCACCGTGTCCATTAGCTTTGCGCGGTATCGCTGGATTGCTACTGCGGAGCAACGGCATACCGCATGCGCGTTGCAGTAGTTCCCGCAAGGGCACGGCACGATTTCCGCAACTATTGTCCGTTCGTGACGGTCAAGCCTATTCCGCAAGGCCCGTTGCTTTGCGGCGGTCATATCCTGCACTGGCCCGACGTTGTCGACGTCGGTTAGGCCCGCCATTGCCTGCAGGCAAAGAGTCTTGCCGTAATCGTGCGGCCCGAACAACAGTAATGAGTGATTGCCGACTGCGGCAACTTCCATCACCCGCTTGACCAAATCGCATTCGATTATGTCTTTGAAGTCAACCATTGTTACTCCCAAAGAGAAAAGCGGGGAGACCGGACCGTCCGGTCTCCCCTAGTTGTTTGTTACGCGGCCCGCATCGCCGCAAGGCCCTTGTCGACCAGTTGCTTTGCGCGTTGCCGGGAAACATTCATCATCCCGGCGACTTCAACCAATGACCTTTGGTCAAGCTCATTGTCCAGCCCGAGGAACAAGCGCGTTGCTTCCCGTTCCCGTTCCGTCGCCTTGTCCAGGCTGGCAACGGCCCTTGCGATATCTTCGTTGCGTTCGGCGTTTTTCGCCGGAGATATCCCGTCCGGATCGGCGTAGACTTCCGTCGCCAATTCGTCATCCGACGTAACGGCGTTCTCTAACGGCTTGGCGTAGTTGCGGCATTCGACCGTAACAGCGCCTTTGATTGTCCAGTACGCATGCGTTCCGAATGCGCCGCCATTGGCCTTTGTCTCGTCAAAGGTATGGATCGCGTCAAGCAATCCCGTCAAAGCGGCTTGCTTTTTGTCCGCCTTTGACGCCTTGCCGAATCCGCCTAGCGCCAGTCTCATTGCAAGCGGAGTGTACTTTTCGACCAGCGCGTCCATTGCGCCTTTGTCGCCGCTTTGCGCGGCCCTGATTGTTTCGTTCTCTGTCATTCTGTCATTCTCCCAAAAAGGTTGTCTGTCCAGCACTACCCTTAATATAACAGCAATTCCGCCTATGTCAAGACTCTTTTCCGGGAATTCCGGGATTTTTTTTTTAGCGGCCCGTTGCGCGGCCCGATAGCGGCGTTTATTGCGCCTTGCGCCTTGCGGCCCGGCAACGGCCCATAACGGCCCATAACGGCCCGCTAGAGCATATCAGGACCATTGCCGGATAGCGGCCCGTCGCGGCCCTTATACGGCCCGTCAAAAGTATTTCGCAGTCAACACAAAAAAGACTCTTGACATTGAACGGCCCGCCGTTATATTAAGGGTAGTGCAGGACAGACAACCTTTTTTGGGAGAATGACGCCGTGAAGCAAACCATTGAAGTTAACGGAGTGACGATAACGGTTGAAACAACCGCGCCGGTTGCAACGGCAACGGCAACGGTTGCGCCGGTTGCAAAGGCAACGGACCTGCAGCCCGAAACAACGCTTGACGGCCCGAACAGCGTACGGACGGTCGACGCCGTACTTCGCGCCTATATGACGGCGGCGCTTGCCGCTTGCAACGGCAACTATCGCGCAACGTCAAAGGCGCTGGACGTATCGGAAAATACGCTCCGCAAGTACACGCGGCCCGCATAGCGGCCCGCGTAACGACATTCTCCCGGCCCGCTCCGGACTTTCCGGACGGGCCGGGTTCATTTAACGGCCCCGGCCCCGCGCCGGGGGAGGGACGCGATTATCAATCCCCGCTCTTCGTCGAGCAACGCCGCCGGATTTCCGCCCCCGACCCGCCCTCAGTGCCTCGATTATCAATCGCCGCCCTCGGCCCCGCCCGGCCCTGACAACTGGGTGTCAGCGTCTCGCCGTCTCGCTGCCCGAACTCAGGCCGTCTCCCGGCGTCGCGGAAATAGGATGAATCTTCGGAAATACTCTCTTGACGCTGGACGCCGTGCTGTTATAATAACAGTAGTGACAGACATTCATTTCTTTTGTGGAGACGGAACGATGACAGACGCCGCCCTTGCATTTCTGGCAACGCCGGAGATTCGGCACAAGTGGGGAAACACCGTCGTTGATACGGTCGACCGCTTTGTCGTCCGGTTGCGGGAGCGCCTTACGCCCTTGCATTATTGCGCCAGCGCCGGAACGTACGCCCAGCGCGAGACGCATACGGATATCGTGCTGGACGAGCCGTGCGAGTCAACCATCGACTGTATCGTGCTGGCTTTGACGCGCATTGCTCAGTATCAAGCGGTTGCGCCGGGCGGCGCGACCGTGGTCGTTCCCGTCCGTATCACGGTCCGCCGTGATCCGGCCCGCCCGAACGTCATTAACACCATTGCCCTACACAACATTCTCCCGAAGTCTGTAGGATGACCTACAGACAGCACTACGCAAAGCCCCGGCCCTAAACCGGGGCTTTGTCGTTTAACGGCTGTACGCCCTTGACCATTGCTCAAAAAGAAATCTCTAAGATTCTGGAAAAAGACTCTTGACATTGCGCGGCCCGCTGTTATATTAACGGTAGTGCTGGACTTCAAACCTTTTTTCGGGAGACTGGACAATGACCGATCTGGACACAATCGCACGGGAACTGGAGGAGGCGTCGCGTGACGCCGACAATCTCCGGCAAGAACTTTGTCGCGCCAATGAGCGCGTAGCGCGGTTACAGCGCGAGTATGATGCCGCGTCGGAGCGGTTGGAAGAGGAAAAGTACGAAGAGGACGCCGAACTTGAGCGCGACCGTATCCTGGAAGAGCAGGAACGGCAGGATTTCGCGCACGATGACGATTTCAGGGACTGGGAAACGCCGCTCGGTGAGGAACTGGACGGCGGCGGCGACTATGACGGATAGTCGCGGCGCAACTCCCCAAAGCCCCGGATACTCTCCGGGGCTTTTCTCTTGTACCATTGCTCCGGCAATTCCCCCCGCTCTACAAATCGGGTTGTCAGGGTTACAAATCCAGTTGTCGCGGCCCCGCCCCCGCCTGGTAGGGCACGTGATTTCCAATCCGACCCGCGCCCTCTCGATTATCCTGGCGCGGCGACTCGTCGTCTCGCCCCCGGTACCGGGTAGCGATTTCCAACCGGCCCCCGTTCTGCGCCGCTCGGCTAGGCCCGGCCCCGCGCACGTCTTCGCGCACGGCGCACACTCTTACGGCTAGGCCCGCACACTTTCCGCTAAGCCCCGCACACTCGCAAAATATTTCAGAAAATACTCTTGACATTGATTGCGCCGCTGTTATATTAACAGTAGTGCAGGACATTCCAGATTCTTTTTGGGAGATCGAAACGTGGCAAGGTACGCTTACACCCTGACTCTTGATGCCAGCGAAGCGGAAGCTATCTTCTGGCACGGCGGACGGTATCTCACGTCGGACTTACTCTCGCAAGCCATGCGAGAGAGCGACGCGGAAGACGGCACGTGGGTTGTTGAACTCACGGAAGCGGATGCGTGGGAACTCGCGGAAGCGTGGGAAGATGAGGACCATTGTCTTGCTTGCGGAAGCGCGGCATTGAACAGCAAGATCGACCGTTTCATTGCTACCATTGTCTAAGGGAGAAATGATGTACTCAGTTGAAACAAAAGACCGTTTCGGCGCGGTAGTCTCGCGCACGGAACACCCGGAGAAAGTGGACGCTGCAGCCGCGTTTCGCAAGGCGACGGTTGCTGTCAGAGGCAACGGCCCGGAACTGGACGGTGAAGTCGCCATTTACAATGATGACCGTCGGGAAGTCGTGACGTTCTGGTCGGGAACAGACTCCCGCAACCCCGGTGCGGCCCGCGCACTGTGGGCGGCGGTTGAACCATTACCCGCCCAAGCGGGCAAGGGTTGTCTGTTGGTGGAACTGTAGCCGTACAGCGAACAAAACAAGCCTGCAGACCCCGCAAGGGGTTGCGGGCTTTTTTTTGTGTACCATTGCGCCCGGCGCGGCCCGAAAAAGATTCTGTGACTCTCTTGTCAGATTTGTAGCGCCCGTCCGTATAGGTCTATAGAGACGCGGGAAAACTTAACCCCCGCCGGAGATTCGGATGAAGACTTATGTTACTCAGGACGGAAGGATAACGGTTGACGGGCGCGTCTGTACGTGTTCCTATTGCGGAACGCGGTATGATACGTTCTGGCAAGCGGAGCGTTGCGTTGAGCAATGTTGCGCTTCGCAACGTCTCAGTTGTGACCATTGCGGAGAACCGGACTTAACTCCCGACATGGTCTGGTATGGCCCGGACGGTTATTATTACTGCCAGCGATGCGCCGCCGACAAGAAACGACGGCGCAAATAAGCCAGACCCCGCCCTGGCGCAGACGACCCGGCCCCCGACCGCACATTTCCAAGCCCCCGCCTCGTCGCTAAGCAAAATATTATGCTTAAAACAGTGCGAAGTTTAACACACTTTTAAGCATAATATTTTGCGCAGAGTGGGCTGATCCCTCCAGGTGGGGCGCGATTATCAATCGGCTCCCGCCAGGCGGTCGACCCCCGGCGGCGTCGCGGCGCGACTGCGTCTTGCGGTTGCTCCGCCGGGGGATAGTCTCCGCCGCCCCGCCGTTGTCTAGGCAACCGTCCCGCCCTTCGCGCAAACTGCATACCCGCCGTCCGTTCCCGTCCCGACCCCGTCCCGCCGCCGCTTGTCTTTGCGTAAAAATATTTCTGGAAAATCTCTTGACATAGGCCGCTGTGCTGTTATATTAAGGATAGTGACGCGGACAACATTCCTCTTTTCGGGAGAAGTCAGAATGACGATTGCAACGGAAAACATCGAAGTCAACGTAACGTCTAGCATGACCATTGACGAGGTCGTGGCCGCTGTTGAAACTGCGCTTGAAGCGCATGCGGACGCGGAAAAGCTGGACGTTTCAACGGAAGCGGACCGCGGACGCGGACCCCGTTTCTATCTGCGGCATATCCCCTGCACCATTACGTTCCGGGATGATGGCAAGGGATTGCTTCTGTGCCTTATCAGCAAGGCATTGAACCGCCGCGCCGTAACGTATCGTCCGCGTAACTATGCGTGGATTGACGGCGCGGAAGCTACGGCGGTTCTCTACTATGTCAGCTTGGGCAAGGAACTTGTTATGGAAGCGGTCGACCCCCGCGAACCATAACGGCGGAATACAAAAAGCCCTATCCGCTGGATAGGGCTTTTTTGTTTTAACTCGACCATTGCGCGGCGTACAGTGCGCCGCATTGCGTCCGCCGCCGCGTTGATGTTCCGCCGCGTATGCTATAGCTTCGTTGTCTGTACGCGCCCCCTATCGGTTCTCGACGGGGATTTTAATTCCGTGCCGCTTGTCAGATTCTTTTCCGCCGTCCGTATCGTCTTATAGAGCGGGACAAATTAACCCCCCGCCGGAGTCAACTATGACTACCATCACTCAGGATTGGGCGCGGGTACGCGCATACGCGGAAGTACTGGAAGTCAGCGATAAGGCAATCAAGCTGGCATTTTCCGCCGATAGCCGGGATGATACATGGATACCGTTATCCGCCTATCAGGACGAGCATACCCCCGGCGCGGCCCTTCCCGCGCAATATGTCAGGACGTGGATTGTCCGCCGTGCGCGGCTGCAGCCGTTCGTTCTGTAGCCGTTGCGCGTCAACCATTGTTGCGCGGGACATATCGTCCCGCGCAACATTGGCCGTTTATCCGTCCCTTGCAATGCTTGAACCCTAACCCCGGCCCCGCCTAGATGTATCCCGCCCTTGCGCCCTAGTGCGCCGCCCCGCTCGTCCGCTTGCCTGGCGGGGTGTGGCGATTTTCAATCTGCCCCCGCTGTTGACTGAGTCTGCGACGGAGTCCAAGCCCGTTGCTCGTCCCCCTCCCTGCTGGGGATCGCGATTTTCAATAGACGTCGACGTCGAAGCGGGCCGCCGCGCCGCCGCACCCAGGCCGCGCCGACCCCGAAAAGACTTCCCCCGCCGTCTACCGGATTTGTAATGACCGCTTGTATCTCTATTGACGCGGCTACCGGATTCCGGTCGACAACCGCGTCTGCGCGGTCTGTTAGTGCGGAACGCAACACACCGACTATCACGCGGAGACCAGTCTGAGAAACGGCCTATCAACCATTGCGTAAAAATATCTGAAATAATCTCGGAAACTCTCTTGACATTGGCTTGATTGCTGTTATATTAAGTGTAGTGGACAGACAACCTTTTTGGGAGATAACCGTGGAACTTTTCGACCTTTACGATGAGCTTAACCGCTTGGATCATGAAATCGGTTACGACGTTGTCTGTGGACGCGACAACGCCCTGCTGCAGGCTATTGTGGCCGAAGACGCCGACGTCGGCGTCGCACTGTCACGGCGCAACGATCTTATGCGCCGCGTCCGTCTGTTAGAGCGGGAAGACCCGGACGCGGCCCGCGCCTATCTGCGGAGTCTCTATGACCCGCTGGACGAGGCCATTGAGGAACAAGGCCGCCGTGCCATTGAAGTGGCCAGTGGCCTTAGCTAACCATCTAGGGGACTGGGAGACCGGTCCCCGTTTCTTTTCGAGGAGCTTACCATGTCAGTATCGTTTTCGTGGTCGATCAACAGACCCCTTGTTAGGCTTGGTGATTCGCGGGATTGCTTCGCTGGTGATGTTTCTATCGGGGAACTCCGCTTGAACTATGACCGCACAATCACGGCGCAACGCTACGGTTATTCCGCCGACTTTGACCGTGGCCGCGTCCGCCGCGTAATCTCCGCTGAAAAGCAATTCGAGAGTGAAGACGCGGCCCGCCGCTGGATTGCGCGTCACGCGCAATCCGCCGTCATCGCACTGTCCGCCGCAACGGATACGCTGGTCGATACGTTGTTTGGCGTCACGGCCTGACCATTGACTCGCACGGCCACAAACCCCCGGCCCTAACCCCGCCGGGGGTTCTTTTTGTACGGACGCCCCGACCCTACCCCCGACCCCGTACAGCCCGGCCCCGGCCCCGCCGACCGCCGATTCCGCCGACGCTTGACCCCCTGGCCGCCGCGTCCGCACCGCGCCAGAGGGCTGACGATTATCAATCCTGCCTCCTGGCTCTTCCCTGGCCTAGCTCCTCCTGGCTCCTCCTGGCGTATCCGACGGGATTATCAATCGGCGTGGCGTCCGCGTCCCCGCGCCCCGCCGGACTCCGTTCCGCGTCCGGTTCTCCGCTACCGCTCCGCTACCGCTCCGCTACCGCTCCGCTACCGCTCCGCTACCGCTCCGCTACCGCTCCGCTACCGCTCCGCTACCGCTCCGCTACCGCTCCGCGCAACGTCTGTCGTCTCCCGCTACGGACCTGTCTGTTGTCTTGCCGCGCCAGGCTATAGCCCCGCCCCGCCGCCGCTTGTTCCGCGCCCCGCCCTACCGTTGTCTAACCTGTCCCGTTCCGCGCCGCTTGTTATTGCGTAAAAATATTTCTGGAAAGTCTCTTGACATAGCCTAATGTTCTGTTATATTAAGGATAGTGCTGGACAGTCAACCATTACTTTTCAGGGAGATTGCAAAGTGGCTAAGGTAAGCATCGATAAGGCGGAACTGATGACGGCCCTTCAACTGACAAGTGAAGAGGCGGATAAGGTTCTGGCAATGCTCAAGGCGGTTAAGGGTTGCCATAACGGCCCGGATACCGTGATGAACGAGATCGCTACGCTCACCCATTGCTACGGGACTGACGCGGTACGTCACGAACACAGTCACGTCGATTCCTACTGGCTTGATTGTGTTGCGGTTGTGCTGAACGTCGGCGATACGTACCAGACGACCATTGTCTACGATACGGAAAACAACGAATTCCGCCTGGGTTGTTTCGGCGATTGCGTTGAAGCGGCTGAAGCCGCTTGCGAAGAATGCGCCGCGCAACGCGAAGAGGAATAGCCGCTGGCAACTGCGCGGAGTAACAAAGCCCTGTCTGCGGACGGGGCTTTGTTGTTTTAATCGGCTACCATTGCAGGCGGTCGACAACGGCCTGTACTGCGCCCCCGCGCCCGGCCCGCGCCCCGTTCTGCATTCTGCCCCCCGCCGCCCTGCAATGCCCCGCCCCGCCACGTACCATTGCCCCCTGCCGTTCTGCCACCTGACCCCGCCCCACTTGCCCCGCCGCCGTTCTGCCGCCCCCGCTTGCCCCCGTCCGTTAGGATTGCCCCTGCCGGTATGCCCCGTTCTGCCGCCGACCTAGTCTGCCCCCTGGAACCCGCCCCGGCCCCCGTCCGGCGTGACGATTATCAATCGCATTATGCCTCCGGCTGATCCCGTCCTGGCCCCCGTCCTGGTTCCGACCCGAACGCCCCCGCGCCGCGTCCTGGCGTCTCTCGCCCCGCTGACCTGGCCCCTCCTGGCGATTATCAATCGCTTCTCGCTCGGCTGACCGCCCCTCGCCGCCCCGCCGCGTGACCCGCTCGACTCCGTCTCCCTGACCCCCGCGCCTGACCCCGCCGCCGTCCGTTCCGTGACCCCGCCGCGCCTGACTGACCGCGCCCCGCTTCCGTTCCGCCGTGACCGCCTGACCCTGACCCCCCGTTCCGCCCCGCGCCTGACCCTGACCGCCTGACCGCGTACGCGCCCCGCCGTGACCCGTTCCGCGCCGCCTGACCCTGAACCATTGCCCCGCCCCGCTTGTTTGCCCCTGACCCCGCCCCGCGCCCCGTATTGCCTGACCGCCGCCGCCCCGCTTCCGTGATTGCCTGACCCCCTGACCGCCGCCCCGCGTGACCGCCTGACCATTGCCCCGCGCCGCCGTGACCGTGACCCGCTCCGCGCCTGACCCGTACATAAAAACGGGATGCTCCGTAGCATCCCGTTTTTGCGCCGCTTCACCATTGCCCCGCGTCACGCTGCAGCTTGCCTGATTTGTTCCAGACCGCGTCCTACAATCTGCCTGACCCGTTCCCGAGTCAATCCCATGATCGACCCGACTTCCGCGAAAGACCGCGCCCGACCGCAGTCAAGACCCAGATAGAGCGTGACCGCTTCCGCGTCCCTATCTTTCAACGTCCTGATAGCGTCGATTGCGTTCTGCAGCTTCACTGTATTTTCGGCGCTTGTCTCTCTCGCTTCCGCTTCCGCGTCCGGTGAAAGCATATTGAGATCGGCGCTAACTTCCGTGACCGTTGCGACGTCTCCGTCTTCATCCCGAGCGACCATGTCGCGCATATTATCCGCGTACGCCCGGCATTCTACCGTGATCGCGCCCTTGATTGCCCAGTAGACATGCGTCCCAAAATCCGCGCCCCGCGCCGCGTCGAAAGTCTGGATAGCTTCCAGAATTCCGACCATTGCCGCTTGGCGCTTGTCTTCGTACCGCGCCGCCCCAAAACCGCCGTACGCCGCATTGCTTGCCATATCCGCGTACTGCGCCACTATCGCATCGACCGCCGTCCGTGACCCGTTCTGCGCTTCCCTGACTGTTTCGTTCTTCACTTTGTTTCTCCCTGAAAAGTGTTTGACTGTCTGACCGTCACAACACAAGTAAGTATATACGCTTTTCTGCCCTATGTCAAGTATCTTTTTACACTAATCTGGACTATTTGCGCGAAATCTTTTCTACGTTGTATAATGCAGCAAAACGGCACTTTCGCGCACAAGTAGACCATTGCCCCGCGCCGCGCCGGAAAGTTTTTTTATGCGCCGCGTAACTTTTTTTTTACGTGACCGCGTCGCGCCTGACCGCCCCGTCAACCGTTGACCATTGCCCCGCGTCCCTGACCGCGCCGCCCCGCCCCTGGTCGTGACCCCGTGACCCCGTGACCGCCGCCCCGCCCCGCGCCGTGACCCCGTGACCCCCTGACCCCGCGTGACCACGCCTGACCGCCTGACCCCCGCCGCCGCGTATCGCCTGACCCCGCGCCGCGTCGACCCGTTACCTATTCGCTCTTGCCCCGTGACCCCCGCCCCGACGACCCCGTCGTCCGCCTGACCCCTGACCCGCTCCGCTCCCTGACCCGCCCCGTACTGCCCCGCCTGACCGCGTACGCGCCCCGCCGCGCCGCGTATCGCCTGACCCCTGACTTATTGCCCCGCCTGACCGCGTACGCGCCCCTGACCCCCGCCGCGCCCCGTGTAGCCTGACCCGCGCCCAGTCCGCCGCCCCTGACCCTGACCCGCCGCACCGTCGACCCCTGACCATTGCCCAGCACCGCCCCCGCACCGCACCGTCGACCCCTGACCCCGCACCCCGCCGCGCCGTGACCGCCCCGCACGGCGCAGACGCCCCCACCGGAGGCGACGATTATCAAACGGCAGGCTCCCCTGACCGCGCCGACTCCGGCACGTCCTCGCCGTCGGTCGACGACCCTCGTCGATCCCCGCCCCCGCCCAGCCCCGCACGATTATCAATCGGCGTCGCCCCGTCGCTGGCCCCGGCTCCGCGCCCCGGCGGACGAACTCCGGTTCCCGGCTCCGCCGCGCCGCCGTGCGGAACAGTCTCGCCGTCGACCCGCCGCGCTCCCCCGTCGGCCCGCGCCGCTGTCGCCCCCGCCGCGCCCCGTTGTTGCCCGCTCACGCCCCGCCCTGCTCGCTCTCGCTCACCATTGCCGCCCCTGACGTGCCGCCGCAAGGCCCAGCGCCGCCCCGTACCCCGCAAGGCCCGCCCCAGTGATACGCCCCGCGCCCGGCGCTCGCGCTCCGCGCCGTCGCCCCGCTCCCCCCGCCTGGCCGCGCCGCGCCGATGACCGCCCCGTCGCCCGCGCCGCTGGCGTCACCCCCGCGCTGCAGCCGCCCCGCCGCCCGTAACCCGCGCCCCCGCAGTACGCGCTCACCATTGACGCCCCCGTCGCTGGCGTCGCCCGCTCCGCCCGCTCCGCGCCGTCGACCCCGCTCCCCGCTCCCGCGCCCCGCCCCGCTCCCCCGTGCCCCCCGCCGCCCAGTCCCCACCCCCGCTCCCCGCTCCTATTATCAATCGGTCTTCGCCAGGCGTCCCCCGCGTCCCCCGACGGCGTCGTCTCCGTCCGTACTGCTCCGCGTCCCCCTGCAGATTGTCCCCCCGTCCCCGCCGACGGTGTCCCCGTCCGGCGTCCCCGTCCCCGCCGATTGTCCCCGCCGTTGATCCCCCCGTCCGGACCGTCCCCGCCGTCCCCCGCCGACGGCGTCCCCCTGCACGGAGCGTTACCTATTCGCGTCCCCGTCCCCGTCCCCCCTGTCCGGCGTCCCCGTCCCCCGTCCGGAACGTCCCCCGCTTGACGGCGTCCCCCCGTCCCCGTCCGGCGTCCCCGCCGACGTCGCTGTCCCCGTCCCCGATGACGGCGTCCCCTGTCCGGATCGTCCCCGCCGTCCCCGTCCCCCCGCACAATTCACCATTGCAAGATTGTCCCCCTGTCCCCGTCCCGCCGACCCCGTCCCCCGTCCCGCCGACGGCGTCGTCCCCGCCGTCCCGCCGACCCCGTCCGGCGTCCCGCCGTCCGGACCGTCCCCGCCGTCCCCGTCCCGCCGTCCCGCCGTCCCCTGTCCGGCTCATCCCCGACGGCGTCGTCCCCCGACGGCGTCCCCGCCGTCCCCGTCAATTCACCATTGACGGACCGTCCCCCGCCGACAGCGTCCCCGCCGAAAAAAAATCCCCCGTCCCCGAAAAAAAAATCCCCCGTCCCCCGTCCCCGCCGATATGCGGAATGCGTCAAATCACCTATTCGGCGCTGTTATACGCCAGAGAAAAGATTTAGCATAAATCGCAGAAAAAAATCAGATAAGTCTATTGACATAGGCCGTAAATCGGCTATACTCTATACAGTGACGTATGGACAAAACAAAACGGTTTTGAGAGGAGAAAACAAAATGTCGAAAACGAACGAAAAGAATGATGTTTGCCGGATTTGCGGTTGCGCTGTGGCCGCCGGAAGCGGCTTTGAAGTACGCGATCCTGACAGCGCTTATCGGCGTCGCGGTGTTAGAATCGTCCCCCGGGTTACAGTTTGCGCTCGCTGTGACGCGGTCATGTCTGTGGTCATGAACGATTTTGAGCTAACCATGTCTCAAGTGTTTGACGAGACTTTCCGCCGGATACAGCGCTAGTATCCCCCGCAACAATCCCCCGGTCCCCCCGCCCGGGGGATTTGCTTTTAACGGTCCCCCGCACTATCACCTATTCGGCGTCCCCGTCCCCCCGCGTCCCCCGCCGTCCCCCGTCCCCTAGAATCCCCCTAGAATCCCCGCCGTCGAAACAATCCCCGTCCCCCGATATAATCCCCCGTCCCCCGCTTAGAATCCGTCCCCGCCGTCCCCGTCCCCGCCGACACTATCACCTATGAACCGTCCCCGTCCGGCGTCCCGCCGACCGGCGTCCCGCCGACCCTGTCCCCGCCGTCCCCCGTCCCCGCCGGAGCAACAATCCGGCGTCCCCCGTCCCCCGCGTCCCCCGCCGTCCGGATTGTTCCCCCGTCCCCGTCCGGCGTCCCCCTGCACTATCACCTATGCCGTCCCCCGTCGACGCCGACGTCGACGTCCCCGCCGTCCCCCGCAATCCGTCCCCG